>Ga0208598_1000032_pt1 | contig 55227 bp, 58 predicted proteins | sample LakMenEpi22Jun12_FD_150726 | JGI IMG/M metagenome (GOLD analysis project Ga0208598, IMG submission 150726) | Freshwater microbial communities from Lake Mendota, WI - 22JUN2012 deep hole epilimnion (SPAdes) | ecosystem: Environmental > Aquatic > Freshwater > Lake > Epilimnion/Euphotic zone ... | reverse complement strand
GTTTTAAATTGTTAACTTAAAAAATCTTAGGAGAAAGTAATTGAAATATAAATTTTTAGCTTTTGCAACTTTGTTTCTTGCAAGTTTAAGTGTTTATGCCGACCTTAAAGTGGGATTTGTTCAGGTAGATAAAATCTTACAAGAAGCACCGCAAACGATTGAAAGTAATAAAAAATTAGAAAAAGAATTTAGTTCGCGCACAGATAAATTAAAAGCAGATGTTAAATCTTTAAAAGAAAGAGAATCTTCTTTTTCTAAAGATGCTTTAACAATGAAAGAATCTGAACGTGATACTAAAGAAAAATCACTATCTCAACTTCGCGTTGACGTGCAACGTAAAGAACGTGAATTAAGAGAGGATATTAATATTAGACGAAATGAAGAGCTTGGCGGCCTTCAAGAGCAGATTAATAAAGCTGTGACTTCTGTCGCTAAAGCAGAGGGATTTGATCTTGTTTTATATAATGGCGTTGCTTATGCTAGTGAAAAAATTGATATTACAGATAAGATCTTAAAATCATTAGGTAAAAAATAATAGCTGGCCTAAATTGTTCTTATGGGCCAAACAATCACATCTGGTGATCTAGTAAAAAAATTAGGTGGCGAGTTAATAGGTGATTCAAACATACTTATTAACTCTGTTGCTTCCTTAGAGTCTGCTCATCAAAATTCAATTTCTTTTTTTAATAATCCGAAATATTCAGATTTATTAAAAAGCACAAAAGCAGCAGTTGTTATAATTAATAGAGTTGACCTCCCTGATCGATCAGGCACCTCCATAGTTATAGATAATCCATATTTGTATTTTGCGAAGGTATCTCAGTTACTGAATCCTAGCAAAACTTTAAAAAAAGAAATTCATAAATCAGCAATTATTCATCCGAGTTGCAAATTGGGTCAGGATGTATACATTGGCCCTAATGTTGTTATTGAGGAAAATGTTTCTCTTGGTGATGACGTCGTTATTCATGCAGGCTCAATAGTTGAGTCTGACAGTGCAATTGGTAATGCTTCAGTTATTCATCCCCATGTTGTCATAAAGGCAAATACAATCATCGGTAAAAATTGTATCCTTTATGCCGGCTGCATCATTGGCTCAGATGGTTTTGGTTATGCAAAAGATGATAGCAAGTGGCTAGCTATTCCTCAAATAGGAAGAGTGCTTTTAGGTGATAACGTTGATATTGGCTCAAATTCAACCATAGATCGAGGTGCTTTAGATGATACTATTATCTCTAGCGGCGTTAAAATTGATAATTTAGTGCAAATTGGTCACAACTGTTTGGTTGGTGAAAATACGATTATTGCAGGATGTGTTGGTATTGCAGGCAGTGCTAAAATCGGCAAAAATTGTGCTATCGGAGGAGCTGCTATGATCTTAGGACATTTATCAATTACAGATAATGTGACTATCTCACCTGGCTCAATGATTACAAGATCAATCAAAACTTCCGGAACTTACACTGCGCTTATGCCTTTCCAGGATCATGAAACATGGCTTAAAACAGCAGCAAAAATTAAAAGACTAAAATAATAGGAATAGTAAAGATGGCTGAAAATACTGCAATGGACATACATGAAATTTTAAATCACTTACCGCACAGATATCCTTTTGTGCTTATTGATAGAGTAATTTCAATGGAACTCGGGAAAGAAATTTTTGCCATCAAAAATGTTTCAATTAACGAACCTTTTTTTCCAGGCCACTTTCCTTACTATCCTGTAATGCCAGGCGTTTTAATTGTAGAAGCAATGGCACAAGCTGCAGCTATTTTATCTTTTAAAACAATGGATACAAAACCATCAGATGATTCTGTTTATTATTTTGCCGGAATAGATAGTGCTCGTTTCAAAAAACCAGTTTCCCCTGGCGATCAGCTTATTATCCATGTAAAGATAGATCGCGTTTTAAAAGGTATATGGAAGTATATTGCAGTCGCTAAAGTCAACGATGAAATTGTGGCTGAAGCAAGCATGATGTGTATTTTAAAGCCTATCGAAAAAAAATAAATTTATAGAGTTGTAACACTATTTTGATTCATCCTACCGCAATTGTTAGCCCTAAAGCTAGTTTAGATTCCAGCGTTAAAGTTGGGCCTTATTCTATTATTGATGCAGAAGTTAAAATTGGAGCAGGTTCAGTTATTGGAAACCACGTAACCATTACTGGGAATACTACAATTGGAAAAAATAATCATATCTACCATTACAGCTCAATCGGCGAAGCGCCTCAAGATAAAAAATACAATCAAGAAAAAACATTCCTAGAAATTGGTGATAATAATACGATTAGAGAATTCTGCACTTTTAATCGAGGTACAGCGCAAGATCATGGACTAACAAAAATAGGTAATGATAATTGGATTATGGCCTACGTCCACATAGCCCATGACTGTGAAATTAAAAATCAAATCATACTTGCGAATAACACATCCCTTGCAGGCCACGTATCTATTGATGATTATGCGATACTTGGAGGATTCACTCTTGTTCATCAGTTTTGTAAGATTGGCAGCCATATCATTACAGCAGTCAATACAGTGGTCTTTAAAGACATTCCACCATATGTTATAGCTGCTGGCTATGATGCAAAGCCAAATGGTATTAATGCAGAAGGGTTAAAAAGAAGAGGCTTCGATCCAAAGATTATTGCAAAAATTAAAGAAGCTTATAAGATTTTATATCGCCAAGGCCTTTCTCTAAACGAGTCTCAAGAAAAAATTAAATTATTAAGTAAAGATACCGACGCTCTGAATCTTTATATTGATTTTATTGCAAAATCTACTCGCGGTATTATCCGTTAATTATGAAAACGATTGCCATAGTTGCCGGAGAATCTTCCGGAGACTTACTAGGAAGTCACTTAATTAAGTCGTTAAAATCAACCCGTTCTGATCTTAAGTTTATAGGTGTCGCCGGACCAAAAATGGTTAAAGAGGGTGCCATATCATATTTCCCAATGGAAGAGCTTTCAGTAAGAGGTTATTTTGAAGCCATCAAAAAGTTATTTCACCTTTTAAAATTAAGAAGAAATCTTTTAAATCAAATTCTCGACGCAAAACCTGATTTGTTTATTGGCGTTGATGCTCCTGACTTTAATTTTTGGATTGAAAGACAATTAAAGAAAAAAGGTATTCCTGTGATTCACTACGTCAGTCCATCTATATGGGCGTGGAGAGGGGGTAGACTTAAAATGATTAAAAAATCGATAGATCATATGCTGACTATATTTCCCTTCGAAAGAAAAATTTATTCAAAAGCTAATATCGAATCTACTTTTGTAGGGCACCCGCTTGCTGAAATGATTCCCCTCAATCCAAATAAAAAGAAAGCTCAAGCTAAACTTAAAATTATTAAAGCTACTAAAGTTATAGCGCTTCTTCCTGGAAGTAGGCAAGGGGAAGTGAAATGGCATGCGCAACTCCTTATTGACTCAGCGATTGAACTTTCAAAAAAAATACGAGATGTGAAATTTTTGGTACCACTACCTACCAGAGAGACATATGATATTTTTTCGAGAGTTTTATTTAAAAATACTCATGCTGAGTTAGATATCCAGCTTCTTATTGGCCACGCCTCAGATGCAATAAACGCTGCTGATTTAGTTATTGTTGCATCAGGAACTGCAACTCTTGAAACAGCTCTTTATAAAAAGCCTATGGTAGTTATCTATAAAATGTCATCGATCAGCTGGCAAATTCTTAAGCGCATGCGTTATTTGCCTTATGTAAGCCTTCCAAACATACTTCTTAACAAATTTTTTGTACCGGAGCTTTTGCAAAAAGAAGCTACACCGGAAAATATCACTTCAAAGGCTATCGAAATTTTAAAAGATGCGCCTTATAGAAAAAATCTTTTAGTTCAATTTACGAAAATACATCACCAACTAAAACAAAATACATCTGATCGCTTAAATAAAATTATTTTAAAATTCATTAAATAAAAATGCGGACAAATTTAATTTGTGGTGTTGATGAAGCGGGAAGAGGACCTTTGGCCGGGCCAGTTTATGCAGCTGCCGTTATTTTGGGTCCTGATTTCGACACCGATGGCTTGCGTGACTCTAAAAAAATATCCGAATCTAAAAGATATACTCTTGCAGCACACATAAAAAAAAATTCTTTAGCTTGGTCATTAGGCATATGTAGTGCATCAGAAATTGATGAGCTTAATATCCATCAGGCAACATTATTAGCTATGAGAAGAGCAATTGAAGGTTTAAACGGCTACACCTCAATCAAAATTCTGATAGATGGATTATTTTGCCCTCAAGTAGATCATCCTTGTGAGGCGATTGTCAAAGGCGACGATAAAGTTGCTGAGATTTCAGCGGCTTCAATTATTGCAAAAACAGAACGTGATCTTGAAATGATAGAGATTGATAAGATTTATCCTAAGTATCAATTTAAAAAACATAAGGGTTACCCAACAAAATTACATATAGAAATGATTAAATACGAAGGTCTTTGTGAGTATCACCGAAGAAGCTTCTCACCTATAAAAGAAATGTTAGCATTGTAGTAAAAATACGCAGGGCTTATTTTTTAAATCTGGCGTCGTTTCTTTTTTCCATTCTTTTATATTTTTCATTAAAATAAATTCATTTTCTGATGACATATCTAATGCAACACAAAGCTTTGTTCTGTCCTGAAGTTTACTTATCAAATCATTAAAAATATGCTGGTTTCTGTAGGGCGTTTCTATAAAAATCTGAGTTTCATGATTCTTGCTTGAATCATTTTCAATTGAAATAATTTTCTTTATTCTGTCTTCTTTATCTGAAGGAAGGTAGCCATGAAACTTAAATTGCTGCCCATTAAGGCCTGATGCCATAAGGGCTAAAATGATTGACGATGGGCCTATCATGGGTATGACCTTAATATTTTTTTGGTGGGCCAAAGCAACCATTTTTGATCCAGGGTCTGCTACTGCTGGGCAGCCTGATTCTGAGATTAAACCAATATCAAAACCTTCCAAAAGTGGCCTTAAATAATTTGTAATTTCTTCTTCAATTGTAGATTTATCTAACACTTCAAAATGTAATTGATTGATAGGTTTTTGAAGATTGAGAGCGCTTAAATGAAAACGTGCTGTTTTCTCATTTTCCACTATAAAATAATCCAGACGTTCGACAATTTTTCGATGGTTTTCTAAAAGAACAGATTCCTTAGCATTTTGATCAATCGGAACAGGGATGAGGTACAAGCACCCATTTGTCTTATCTGTCATTACAATGCTAAACCTTCATTTTCAAGCATGTTCGATAGCTTAATGAGTGGCAGTCCTATCAATGCTGTAGGATCTTCGCCTTTAATATATTCAAGAAGAGTAATACCCAGGCCTTCAGACATGACGCTTCCTACGCAATTATATGGCTGTTCTTTCAGCAAATAAGATTCAATTATTTTCTGATTTAATTTTTTATATTTCACCTCAAAATCAACGACACATTCTTGCACTTGTTTTGTTTTTGTATTCAACAAACAAAGCGAGGTATAGAAAGTTGCAATTTTCCCACTTAAAAATTGAAGTTGTTTTACAGCATTTTCATGTGTGTTTGGTTTTTCAATAATTTGATTTTGACATTCCGCTGTTTGATCAGAGCCGATGATCAATGAATTTGCATAGTGGGGCGCTACTTTAAATGCTTTTTCTCGTGCAAGTCTGAAGGAGATGTCTTTTGCTTTTTCATCCATGTGAGGGGTTTCATCAATATCAGGACTAAAGACATCGAAAGGTAATTTAAATCGTGATAGTAATTCTCTTCTATAAGGCGATGATGAGGCCAAAACAATCGTTAACATGCATTGGTTTCTTTATGATTCAGGCTGAATTTCAAGTAGCGTTTCATCTGGGGACACTGCTTCACCTTTTGCTACATGAATCGCAACTACAATACCCGAAGTAGGGGATTGAATTTCATTCTCCATTTTCATGGCCTCAATCACAATTACACTGCCTCCAGCCTCAACTCTGTCGCCAATTTTAACTTTAACGTCAATAATTGTTCCTGGCATAGCTGTAGTAATACAGCCCTCGTGATTGGGTCTAGGTCTTGCTGATTTAGATGTTTCTTGAGACTGTTTTTTTGAAGATTTTTTTCCATTCGTGACTTCAACTTCATGTAAAGTTTCGACTAACACCTCTTCCGAAATGCCATCTACGGATACATAAAATGGCCTTCTTGCTTCACCGGTATAGCCTGATCCCGTTAATTTGATATTGAATGTTTCACCATGAAGCGTGACATTAAATTCACTAGGTGCGAATTTTTCAGCAGACGAAAATACATTGTCTTTTGGAAGTAGTGGTTCGGATTTAATGCTGCCCGCATTTCTTTCTTGTAAGAATATCTTGGCAACGTCAGGAAACATGGCATACGTTAAAATATCTTCATCAGATTTTGTAATTTGCTCTGCTTCAATTTTAAGTTTTGCAAGTTCAGGCTCCAAAAGATCGGCAGGTCTAGATGTCAGTGGTTTTTTTTCACCGATGGCCATCATTTGAATTTTTTGATTCACTTTACCAGGTGCTTTTCCATATTCGCCCATGAAATAACTTTTTACCTCATTGGTTATCGATTTATATCTAGCGCCTGTTAAAACATTTAAGACTGCTTGTGTACCTACAATCTGGGAAGTCGGTGTCACAAGTGGTGGGTAACCTAAATCTTCACGCACTCTAGGAATTTCAAGAAGCACTTCGTTCATACGATCAAGTGCACCTTGCTCTTTAAGCTGATTAGACAAATTAGAAATCATACCGCCAGGGACTTGATTACTAAGTACCCGTGTATCTACGCCAGTGTAATCAGATTCAAATTGCCAATATTTTTTTCTTACAACCTTTAATTGCTCGCTAATCTCTTCAACTTTTTTAATATCAATACCCGTTTCGTAGCCTAAATCCTCTAAGACAGCAATTATAGATTCTGTTGATGGATGACTTGCACCTTCTGCAAAGCTTGAATTACATGTATCAATAATGTCCGCACCATTTTGTACAGCAGTTAAAAGATTAATACTTGCTAATCCTGAAGTTGCGTGTGAATGAACGTGAATTGGTAAGGAGGTAGATTTTTTTAAAGACGTTACAAGCTCTTTAGTGGCTGACGGCGTTAAAAGACCCGCCATATCTTTAATGGCTATTGTGTCACATCCGTAACTTTCCATTTCTTTTGCAAGATTAACGAAATACGGGATGTTATGCACAGGGCTTGTGGTATAGCTTAATGTACCTTCTGCGTGTTTTTTATATTTTTTGACTGCTTTTATTGATGTTGTAAGATTTCTTACATCATTCATGGCATCGAAAATTCTAAAAACATCGACACCATTATTGGCTGATTGTTTGACGAATGCGTCAACAACATCATCTGAATAATGACGATAGCCTAATAAATTCTGACCTCGAAGTAACATTTGTATACGAGAATTTGGGAGGGCTTTTCTTAAAAGTTTTAGACGCTCCCATGGATCTTCTTTTAAAAATCTTACACAAGCATCAAACGTAGCTCCACCCCATGCTTCAATTGACCAAAAGCCAAGTGAATCTAATTGCGGACATATAGGAAGCATGTCCTCAGTGCGAAGTCTAGTCGCAATTTGACATTGATGCCCATCCCTTAAAACTAATTCTGTAATATGTATTTTTTTCATATCTATTTAAATACCTTCATGTGCTGCAATCGCTGCTGAAATAGCTGCAGCCATTAACTCAGGTGGAAATTGACTTTGATAATTTATAAGCTCCGGATGGTCGTCCACAAAGCTTGTATTGAAATTCGCTTCTTTAAACTGTTTATTATTCATAATTTCTAAATAATAAGGGATTGTTGTTTTAACTCCAAATACAACAATATCATTGAGAGCTCTCTTGCCACGTTGCATCACACTTTCCCAGTTTAACGCCCATACAGTTAACTTTGCGCACATAGAGTCGTAATAAGGGGGAATGACATAGCCAGTATATATCGAAGCATCAATTCTAACGCCGGGTCCGCCAGGTGCATAATAACGCGTAATTTTTCCAAAGGATGGCATGAAGTCATACTTTGGATCTTCCGCATTAATTCGATATTCAATCGCAAAGCCTCGAAACTGAATTTCTTCTTGTTTGTATTGTAATGATAATCCAAAGGCAATTCTTATTTGCTCTTGAACAATATCAATACCGGTAATTGATTCAGTAATTGTATGTTCAACTTGAAGACGGGTATTCATCTCCATAAAGTAAAAATTATTTTCAGCATCCAAAAGGAATTCTACGGTACCCGCGTTCTCGTAATTCACAGCTTTGGCAGCTTTCACTGCAAGTTCACCCACATAATTTCTTTGAGCGTTTGTAAGCTGAGGGGAGGGTGCGATCTCAATGAGTTTTTGATTGCGCCTTTGAATAGAACAATCCCTTTCAAAAAGATGAACCACATTGCCAGAGCTATCAGCCAGAATTTGAACTTCGATATGCTTAGGCGATACGATACATTTCTCAATAAAAACCTCGGGTTTGCCAAAGGCTTTTGTAGCTTCAGAAATCACTCGATCATAATTAGCAATGAGCTCTTTTTCATTATTACAACGTCTAATACCTCGTCCACCACCACCGTTAGTCGCTTTAAGCATGATAGGGTAACCAATAGAAGAGGCAAGTTTTTTAGCTTCATCAAGACTCTCAATATTGCCTTCACTTCCAGGAATAACAGGTATTGCAGCTGCAATCATTGCTGTTCTTGCTTGAATCTTATCTCCCATTTGACGAATAATATCGGCATTAGGGCCAATAAATTTGATATCTCGTCTGGCACATATTTCGGCTAATTCAGGGTTTTCAGATAAAAACCCATATCCTGGATGGATTGCATCACATCCTGAAGTAACGGCGATATTCACAATATTATGTGCGTTTAAATAGCCGGCAAGAGGGTCTGCACCTACATTGTAGGATTCATCGGCTTTTTTGACGTGAAGCGCATGGCGGTCAGCATCTGAATAAATGGCTACGGAAGTGATATCGAGCTCAGAACAGGCACGAATCAGCCTTACCGCTATTTCACCACGGTTCGCTATGAGAATTTTTTTGAACAATGAAAAGCCTTAAGTTTTTAGTGAAATGTCACTAAATTAGGGTTAATTTAAGAAAATTATAGCATGTCATTTCTTATATAATAATGATGTCTTTTACCCCGAAATCTATTGATGGAACAGCATATAGACAATATTGATTTTTCAAGAAAATCGAGAGAAATTCGTGATATAATTCGCCTCTCTGATTTTGAGCGATTGCAAGATTTATGCTTAAATCTCGAAGATTCAATTGCTTTTGTTTTAAGAGGCTTCGAAAATAAACATAGAGAAGCTTGTTTAGAACTATTCATCGAAGGTAAATTAGATTTAATTTGCCAAAGATGTTCGGAAAAATTAGAGCATACGATTTTTTTAAAATCAGGATTTTTAATTAAAGAAGAGACGCAGTTAACTGATTTTCAAGTTGACGATCATGCGGATTACGACTTAATTGAGGGTAGTGCAAAGATGGATGTATTAAGTCTTATTGAAGACGAAATCTTACTTTCTATGCCTGGTGCACCAAAACATGAAAATGATAAGTGCTACTACAAAAAAACTGATGGTGTGTTAGATCGCATTCATCCGTTTGCTGATTTAAAACAAAAATTATATAAAAATTAAATTTAGGAGTTGCTATGGCTGTTCAGCAGAATAAAAAATCACCTTCAAAACGTGGAATGCATCGTTCTCACGATTTTTTATCAAATCCCCCACTTGCTGTAGAACCAACTACTGGCGAAGTTCATTTACGTCATCACGTTAGCCCAACAGGCTACTATAGAGGCAAAAAAGTTATTCAGAATAAATCAGAATAATTCTTCTTAATTATTCTGATTTATTACTTTCATTGCTCTTAAACGTTAAGAGAACAAATGACAATTACCCTAGCAGTTGACGCAATGGGAGGGGATCATGGTCCCTCAGTCACTATCCCAGCCTCCATAAATGCGTTATCAAAATATGACCAACTTCACATTATTTTAGTTGGCGATAAAGAGCTTATCCAAATAGAGCTCCAAAAAAATAAATATACCAATACCCGTTTATCTATTCAGCATGCAAGTGAAGTAGTTGAAATGGATGAATCTCCTCAAAGTGCTTTAAAAAATAAAAAAGATTCTTCCATGCGTGTTGCAATTAATTTAATTAAGGAAGAAAAGGCTCAGGCTTGCGTAAGCGCTGGCAATACTGGTGCACTTATGGCAACCGCCCGTTATGTATTAAAAATGTTGCCGGGGATTGATAGACCTGCCATCGCATCGAGCTTGCCTAGTCAAAAAGGTACAACTTACATGCTGGACCTAGGCGCCAATACAGACTGCACGGCCGAGAATTTATTGCAATTTGCAGTCATGGGCGCCATGCTTGTCAGTTCTGTAACGGGCAATCCAAAGCCCTCCGTAGGGCTTCTTAATATTGGCTCAGAAGATATGAAAGGTAATGAAGTTGTAAGGCAAGCAGGAGAATTACTTCGTCGAAGTCACCTTAACTTTTATGGTAATGTTGAAGGTAATGACATCTTTAAAGGCACAACTGATGTCGTTGTATGTGATGGGTTTGTGGGGAATGTTGCATTAAAAACAGCTGAAGGTATTGCGCAGCTTATGGGCCGATTTTTAACACAAGAATTCAAACGTAATTGGATTACAAAATCTATGGCATTTGTTTCTTTGCTTGTACTTAATCGATTCAAAAAAAGGCTTGATCCTAGAAGATACAATGGCGCTAGCTTTTTAGGTCTTAAGGGTATTGTAGTTAAAAGTCATGGTGGGGCTGATAGTTATTCTTTTTTCTATGCAATTCGGACAGCCATTGAAGAATCCAAAAATAATGTTTTAGAGAACATACAAAAACAACTTGAATTAGAAATACCCCTAGATATTTCATCGTCAGAAAATTTATGATTTATTCAAAAATTACAGGGACTGGAAGCTATCTTCCCGAAAAAATATTAAGTAATCTTGATCTTGAAAAAATGTTTGAGACGACGGACGAATGGATTACGACAAGAACAGGTATTAAAGAAAGACATATTGTTTCAGCGCATCAATATACAAGCGATTTAGCGACAGAAGCGTCTAAACAAGCAATAAAGGCTTCTGGTATTGATGCAAATAAAATTGATCTTATTATTGTGGCGACAACTACGCCAGATAAAGTATTTCCAAGCACAGCTTGTATTGTTCAGACAAAGCTTGGCTTATCTTTATGTCCAGCATTTGATATTCAAGCGGTATGCAGTGGTTTTGTGTATGGGCTATCTGTTGCAGATAGTTTCATTAAAACAGGTGCAGCAAAATGTGTGTTAGTGATTGGCGCAGATACCATGTCTCGCATTACAGATTATTCAGATCGAAGCAATGCTATTCTTTGGGGTGATGGCGGGGGTGCTGTTATTCTTGAAGCATCAGATGAACCGGGTATCTTGTCTACCCACATTCATGCGGATGGCGCTTATGAGAAATTACTCCATGTCCCAAGCGGTGTATCTCACCAAAAAGGTAAATCTACTATAGAAATGCAAGGCAACCAGGTTTTCAAAATAGCTGTGAATACATTAGATTCTATTGTAGATGAAACACTTGAAATGAATCAATTAGATAAGTCAGACATTGACTGGCTTGTTCCCCACCAAGCCAATATTAGAATTTTAGAAGCAACTGCAAAAAAATTGAATATGAGCATGGATCGCGTTATTGTTACTATAGACCGACATGGAAATACTTCAGCTGCTTCGATCCCTTTGGCCCTTGATACGGCCATTCGTGAAGGTAAAATAAAAAGAGGGGAAACGCTTTTGATGGAAGCATTCGGTGGTGGATTTACCTGGGGATCTGCTTTAATAAAGTATTAAAAATCATATAGTTAATGATAATATATCAAGTAAATTATGAATAAGTTTTCTTTTATTTTTCCTGGTCAAGGCTCACAAACTGTCGGCATGATGGCGGATTTTAATAACCATCCATTAATTCAATCGACTTTTAATGAAGCGTCTCAAATTCTTAATATTGATTTTTGGAAAATGGCGACCGAGCCTAATGAAGACATAAACCAAACAGTTCATACGCAACCTATACTTCTTACAGCGGGCATAGCGACTTGGCGTGTTTGGAAATCTAAAACAGATCTACTCCCTAGTTATCTTGCAGGTCATAGCCTGGGTGAATATACCGCTCTTGTTGCTTCAAATGCGATGGAATTTAAAGACGCGTTAAAGCTTGTCAAATATAGAGCTGAAGTCATGCAAAAAGCTGTGCCTGAAGGTGTAGGTGCTATGGCTGCTATTCTTGGTATGTCTGACTCAGATGTCATGAATGCATGCAAAGAAGCTCAAGGAAATGAGGTTGTAGAAGCAGTCAACTTTAACTCACCAGGGCAAGTTGTGATTGCTGGAAATGTTTTAGCAGTAGAACGAGCTATTGAAATAGCAAAATCAAAAGGCGCTAAGCGAGCGATTCTGCTTCCCGTTAGCGTTCCTTCACATTGCTCTCTTATGCAAAAAGCATCTGAAGAATTAAAAGAATATTTAACCAATATTACAATTAAAAAACCAAATATTCCTGTTATCCATAATGTGGATGTTTTGGAACATAATGATGCAAATGAAATTAAAGATGCACTTTCAAAACAACTCTGTCATCCAGTAAGATGGGTTGATACCATTGAAAAGATAGCATTTAATAAAATTAGTGATATTGCAGAATGCGGCCCAGGCAAAGTTCTTACAGGCCTAACCAAGAGAATCTCTCCTGAATTAAAAGGTGTTTCTCTTGTTAATGAAAGTGCAATAGATGAATTTAAAGCACTTATACAATAAAACTATCTAGGGAAAATTATGTTTATTAATCTTGAAAATCAAGTTGCACTTGTCACTGGCGCTAGCCGAGGTATTGGACAATCAATTGCTTTAAGTTTAGGAAAACAAAATGCTTTTGTCATTGGCACCGCAACAACGGAAGATGGCGCTCAAAAAATTTCAACATTTCTCAAAGAGCAAAATGTTTTAGGTAAAGGTATTAAATTAGATGTGAATGATAATGAAGCTATCTTAAAAACTGTTGATGGCATCATTAAGGAGCATGGTGATATATCAATCCTTGTAAATAACGCCGGGATTACTAAAGATATGTTACTCATGCGCATGAAAGAAGAAGAGTGGGATGATGTTATGTCAACCAATTTAAAATCTATTTTTCGCATGAGCCAGGCCCTTATTCGCAGCATGATGAAAAGTCGCTACGGTAGAATTATTAATATCACTTCTGTAGTTGGTCATATGGGTAATGCAGGTCAAACAAATTACGCTGCCGCAAAAGCTGGCGTAACTGGATTCACAAAATCATTAGCTAAAGAAATTGGTAGTCGAGGCATCACTGTCAATTGTGTTGCGCCTGGCTTTATTGATACGGATATGACAAAAGGATTGTCAGATGAACATAAAAAGCAGCTTCTCGATCATGTGCCATTAGGACGACTAGGAAGTCCTGAGGATATTGGTGCTGCAGTAAGCTTTTTAGCTTCAAAAGAAGCTTCTTATATCACAGGTGAGACACTTCATGTCAATGGCGGAATGCTAATGATTTAGTTATTTTTTTAACTTTATTACAAAATTCTTAACAAGATTTGTTAAAATAACGCATGGCCTGAGGGTCATTTCTTAAATAAAGGGGTATTTTAGATGTCTGACATCGAACAACGTGTAAAAAAAATTGTTGCAGAACAACTTGGCACTAAAGAAGCTGATGTAAAAAATACATCATCATTTGTAGATGATTTAGGTGCTGATTCACTTGATACAGTTGAACTCGTAATGGCTTTAGAAGAAGAGTTTGATTGTGAAATTCCTGACGAAGAAGCTGAAAAGATCACCACAGTTCAGCAAGCTGTTGATTACATCAACAAAAATCTAAAATAATTCATATGTTATTTAACCTTTTCTAAATATTGAAAGGGTTGGGTTTATTCCATGACGAAGAGAAGAGTTGTAGTCACCGGTTTAGGTTTGATTACTCCTGTTGGTATAGGGGTAGCAGAATCATGGGCTAATATCATCAATGGTCAATCAGGCATAGGTAAAATTACCAAATTTGACTGCTCAGCATTTCCTTCACAAGTTGCAGGTGAGGTCAAAAATTTCGACCCGCTTGCGTACATTCCTCCCAAAGATGCAAGACGCATGGATACCTTTATTCAATTTGGTATCGCAGCAGGCATAGAAGCATTTAAAGATTCCGGTATTGAAGTAAATGACAGCAATAGTGAGCGCATTGGCGTATCGGTTGGGTCTGGCATTGGTGGCATTAATTTGATTGAATCTACAGGTGAAGTATTTGATGAAGGTGGTGTTCGGAAGGTATCGCCATTTTTTATTCCTGGCACGATTATCAATATGATTTCCGGCAATCTTTCTATTATGCTTAATTTAAAAGGCCCTAATGTTTCTATTGTTACTGCATGTACAACAGGAACTCATTCAATAGGTGATGCGGCACGTATGATCGAATATGGCGATGCAGATGTGATGTTAGCTGGGGGTTCGGAAGCTGCTATTACTGAATTATCAGTCGCTGGATTTTCTTCAGCCAAAGCACTTTCATCACGCAATGATGATCCAAAAACAGCAAGTCGCCCATGGGACAGAGACCGCGACGGTTTTGTTATTGGCGAAGGTGCTGGAGTAATGGTGCTTGAGGAGTATGAACATGCAAAACAAAGAGGCGCTAAAATTTATGCAGAACTATCAGGCTACGGAATGAGTGCTGATGCATATCATATTACCGCGCCCAATATGGACGGTCCAAGACGCTCAATTGTCAATGCATTGAAAAATGCGCATGTGAATACAGATAATGTGCAATATATTAATGCGCATGGAACATCTACACCTCTTGGCGACCTTAATGAAACTAATGCGATTAAAGCCTCATTTGGAAACTACGCAAAAAATCTTGTTGTAAATTCTACAAAATCAATGACAGGGCATTTATTAGGCGGGGCAGGCGGCATTGAGTCCGTATTCACTGTGCTGGCTATTCATAACCAGATTTCTCCGCCCACTATTAATATTTTCAACCAAGATCCTGAATGTGATCTTGATTATTGTGCCAATGAAGCAAGGCCAATGAAAATTGAGGTTGCACTTAAAAATAACTTTGGCTTTGGTGGCACTAACGGAAGCCTTGTATTTAAAAGGCTATAGATTTTTATAAATGGGTTTAATCCAAAATGAACTCATTGATTAATTCACAACTGGCCGTTTAACTTGTCAAAACAATTCCTCATTAACGGTAAATTTCAGCATATCAGTCCATTTGACCGTGCATTCCAATATGGCGATGGTATTTTTAGAACTTTTGTAGTGGAAAATAAAAAGCCTCGCCATTGGAAATATCACTATAAAAAAATAGCTCAAGATTGTCTTGCGATTAAAATCAAGCCTCCCAAAGAAAAAGAATTGCTTTCTGATATTGCTTCTTTGTTTAGAAGTAATAAAAAAGCAGTAGGAAAGTTTATTATTTCGAGAGGCCTTAGTCAGCGAGGTTATAAATTCAATAAGGACATCGTTCACAATCGTTTTTTAATTAAAACTAAAATGCCAAGCTACCCAAAGGCGATCTTTAGGTCAGGCGTCAATCTTTATGTATGCAAGCACAAACTTAATCCTACTGTTCTTTCAGGAGTTAAACATCTAAATAGACTAGAGAATATTATGGCAAGACAGGAGTGGAAAAGTGATCAGTATGCCGATGGTATTCTTCTTGATAGTGATGGTAATGTCATCGAATGTATTTCAAGCAACATATTTATGCGTATCGGTAAAGTTATTTACACTCCGAAAATAAGCAACATTGGCATTAAAGGAGTCACAAGAGAATTAATCATTAAAATATCAAGTCAGTTAGGCTTTAAAGTGAAAGAAGCTATATTTAGTTTAAATAAACTTTTAGAGGCTGATGAGGTCCTAATAACAAACAGTTTGTTTGGTGTCTTGCAGGTTAAGAAAATTAAAAATATATCTTGGAAACATCAAGATTCAGCATCACTATTTAACCAGTCACTCGAGAGTTTAAATACATGAAAAAATGGTTAATTCGATTAATGATTATTTTCATACCTTTATTGGTTTGGATCATTCACTTCTTGGTAACACCGCTTAATATCAATAAAGCAGATTTAGCCATTGAAATTGAACCTGGCAGCAGTCTTAAAGCGATAGCCTTTCAACTTGTTGATGAAAAAATACTTAATGAACCATGGCGATTTATTATTCTCACTAAAGCATTAGACCAATCTAAAAAGCTAAGACCAGGCAATTACAACCTTAATCCAAATATTACGCCTTATCAGTTATTAAAATCATTCGTAGAGGGAAGGGCAACCGAAGGATCAATAACTTTTATAGAAGGACAAGACTTTCAATCAATGTTGGAAAAAATAAAAGCTAACGATAGTATTAAAAAAACAATGAAGCCTTATGATACTAAAGCTATTGCAGCAGCAGTAGGTATTCCATACGAATCAGTTGAAGGACAATTTTTCCCTGATACTTATTATTTCAGTAGAAATACTTCAGACATTGAAATTTTAAAAAGAGCTTATAAGGCCATGCAAAAAAAATTAAATTATGAGTGGGCCCGCCGAGCAGAAGAGGTCCCCTATAAGAATAGTTATGAGGCGCTGACGATGGCATCCATTATTGAAAAAGAAACAGGAAAATCCATAGAGGCTAATCTTATTTCAGGCGTATTTATACATCGATTAAATATTAAGATGAAACTTCAAAGCGACCCTACAGTCATTTATGGGCTTGGTAAAAAATTTACGGGTGATATTACAAAAAAAGACTTGCTTACAGACACCCCTTATAATACTTATACAAGAGAAGGATTGCCCCCAGCCCCTATTACTATGCCAGGTTTAATTTCTATTCGGGCCGCACTTCACCCTACAAAAACTGATGCACTTTATTTTGTGGGAAAAGGTGATGGGACCCATTATTTCTCTGCAAATTTAAATGAACATAATAGCGCTGTTAGAAAGTATCAGATCAAATGACAATTAAAGGTAAATTTATTACGTTTGAAGGTGTCGATGGCGCAGGTAAAAGTACACATATAGATGAAGTTATTTCATTCTTTGAGTCACAAAAAATTGCAGTGAAAAGAACAAGGGAGCCTGGTGGAACAAAACTTGGAGAAAAATTAAGAGAATTGCTTCTTTATGATGATATGGATCCAGAAACAGAAACGCTTCTTATGTTTGCCGCTAGAAGGCAACACATAGCAGAAATAATTAAGCCAGCCCTAGATGCAGGAATTTTTGTACTGTCTGATCGGTTTACTGATGCAACTTATGCATATCAGTATGGTGGTAAACAAGTGGCCTACTCTAAAATACAAACACTAGAAGCATGGGTTCACCCTGACCTTAAGGCTGACCTTACATTGCTATTCGATTTACCTGTTGAGATAAGTATTGATCGGTTAAAGAGGAATAGAACACCTGATAAATTTGAAAAAGAAAGTGAAGCTTTTTTTAACCGGTTGAGAAATGTCTACCTAGATCTTGCAAGGCAAAATCCTAGTCGCTATAAAATCATAAATGCAAATCAACCCATTGAAGCTGTGTCTCAGGATGTTATTGAGGCTATTAAAACTATCTTATGATCGATTCCATTTACCCTTGGTTTCAAGATACTTGGACTGCCATTTATAAAAATGAAAAATTACCGCATGCATTAATTTTTAAAGGCAAAGAGGGAATTGGAAAATACGATTTTGCAATCACATTTGCAAAGTCTTATTTATGTCAAACTCCTCTTTCTAATCATTTGCCTTGTGAGACATGTTCAAGTTGTGAGTGGTTTCCAGATTCGCATCCAGACTTTAAACATATTGCACCTATTGAAAGCGACGATGATACATCTTCAAAAAGAAAAACTATCCGTAAAAAGAGTATTGTTATTGATCAAATTCGTGAGCTTTCAGAATATTTAGAACTTTCAGCTCATCAAGAAAAAGGTAGGCGTATTATTTTAATTGAACCAGCAGATTCACTTAACCAGTCTGCGTCGAATGCGCTCCTGAAAATTTTGGAAGAACCACCAGAAAATACTCTATTTATTCTGATAACCAGCCAAGCACAAAAATTAATTGCTACTATTCGTAGTCGCTGCCAATTGCTAGATCTTCGAGGTCCATCATTAGATGAGGCGAGACTATTTTTGGATGGAAAAAAAATAGCGCATGAGGAAAGTTTGCTTTCATTTACTGGTGGCTCGCCATTCAACGCTATTAAAGAGTTAGAAAATCAATCGGAGAGAACTGTTATTACACAACTATTGTCTCAGGGACATAAGATTGATCTTACTAAAATCAATTATACGATTCTAACTCAAGGATTAGATTGGACAGTAAATATGATTCAAAAATGGGCTTTTGATTTATTGCTTAGTTTCCATACACAGCAAAGTTATTATTTTAAAAACGAAGAAGCACGAATCCATTCACAAGCTAAGCAGGTTAACTTAGGTGCATTACTTATATTTGCAAATGAATTGAATGAATTAAAAAAAATTGCATCTCACCCCATTAATCAAGAACTTCAATTGCAAAATATTTTTATTAAATATAAACAGATTTTCGAGCCGTCATGACTAGTTTTGTTGATTCTCATTGCCATATTAATTTCCCAGAGCTTTACGCAAATATAGATACTATTTTTTCTAAAATGGTGTCTAATAAAGTCACACATGCCTTATGTGTGAGCGTAACTTTAGATAAGTTTCCTGATATTTTTAAAATAGCAAATACCTACCCACATATTTTTGCTTCCGTAGGTGTCCATCCTGATTATGAGGACATTGTGGAGCCTACCGTTGAAGAGTTGTGCCGATACGCTAAAGAGAAAAAGGTGGTAGCTATTGGCGAAACTGGACTTGATTACTTCAGAGTCCAGGGTGATCTTACATGGCAAAGAGATCGTTTCAAAACGCACATTCAAGCTGCTATTCAATCAAATTTACCCCTTATTATTCATACACGAAATGCTGCAGAAGACACTTTAAAAATTATGAGAGAAGAGGGCGCTGATAAAGTAGGTGGCGTGATGCACTGTTTTACAGAGTCGCTTGATGTAGCGTTAGAAGCTATTAAGCTTAATTTTTATATTTCATTTTCAGGCATTGTGACCTTTAAGAATGCCACTGAACTGAAGGAGGTTGCAAAATCTATTCCTCTTGATCGCATCCTTATCGAAACTGATTCACCTTATTTAGCGCCTGTGCCTTATCGAGGAAAAATAAATGATCCATCAAATGTAATTCATGTGGCAGAAGAAATAGCGAGACTAAAAAATATTTCAGTGGAAGAAGTGGGTCAAGCTACAACCAATAATTTCTTTAAGCTTTTTTCGAAATGCAGCCAACCGAATTAACAATACTCGGCGCTGGCTCAAGTGCGGGCACACCGGTAGTCGGATGTCATTGTCAGACTTGCATATCAACTAACCCCAAAAATAAACGTACCCGCTGCTCTTCGCTTATTAAATTGGGAACAGGAGAGCATATTCTTATTGATACGAGCCCAGACTTACGTTTTCAATCCTTGCGAGAGTCCATCCCTAAAGTTGATGCAGTCCTTTATACCCATACCCATGCTGATCATCTTCATGGCATTGATGATTTAAGGGCTTTTTGTCAAATACACAAAATGCAAATACCTATTTACGGAAAGAAAGATGCGCTTGATCATATTGCTTTAAAATTTGGCTATGCTTTGGGAGAGCCTAAGGGTTTTTGGGAAATGCCGGTTTTAAAAGCTATGCCTATCCAATCGCCATTTCATCTCTTTAGTGAGATTGTTACCCCCATACCCGTCATGCATGGAAAAGCAGAAATTTATGGTTATCGCATCGGAAACTTTGCTTATTTGACTGATGTATCTCATATCCCTGAAGATTCATTGAAACTTTTAGAGGGGCTAGATATCCTATTATTAGACTGTTTGCGCTTAAAGGAACATCACACACACATCAATCTTGAACAAAGCTTGATGTTTGCAAATCAAATAAAAGCAAAGAAAACATACTTGATTCATATGACACATGATTTAGAATATGAGTCACTAAAAAAAGAATTGCCTGATCATATCGATGTGGGGTACGACGGGCTTAAAATCACCATTAATTAAAGGTCAATATGTCAAAATTATTTAAAAAATTATTATTTATATTCATAGCTTTAGGATTATCTTTTCAAGTATTAGCTGAAGGAAAGAAACTCTATACTGAAAATGAATTTCTCGATGCATTTGGAGCTAAATCTAAAGAAAAAGTGTTGCAAATTCTAGGTGAGCCAGCCAGAAAAGAAATGTCTGTTAAGCCTACAAATGCAAGCTCTGTTATTGGAAGGCCTACAGAGAATCGAGTGGGCTCTAGCAAACGTGTCAATATTGAGATGTGGTATTACAACAATCTTGTGAAATCTGACGATAAAAATGTCTGGAAACAAACCGAGCTTACGATTATGGATGGTAAAGTAAATAATATTGGCTTCTTTAATATTCGTTAATAGTCATGCGTAGCTCCGAAGATAAAGAGCTCCTTAACCAAGCAATTGTTTTCGCAATCAACGATTCATGGGATGCCTCCCACCAAATTGTTCAGGACCTTCACTCCTCAAAAGCTTACTGGATTCATGCAGTACTTCATAAAATTGAGGGTGATGAATTTAATAGTCGTTATTGGTATGAAAGGGCACAACAATCTTACGATGCTTATAATGACCCAAAGCAAGAACTTACCTTTATACAAAACAACTTATAGGAAGGCTTTATGGACAATCAAGACGCTGTTGACGTTACCTGCACAGATAATGGTAAGAAGGTCACTGGATATATCCTAAATTACAGAGCAAAGGACCAATTAGAAATTTCCTTAAATACAGTTAAGATTCGAATGCAATATAAATCAGGTATTTTTGTAGGCTCTATGGCAGGAATGGAATTTGTGGTGCAAGAAGAGGCTTTACCAAGGCAATTTAAAGACTTTCATCGATAGATTTAAATATACATTACTTCGTATAATGTATATTATGTAAAATAGAATATACAGTCTTACTTAAAGAGTCTTAAAAAGCGTTTTTAAGTCCTCTGCTCCAATATCGTTAGCAATCTTATTTGCTTCATCTAACTTAGACTTACTAAGATCCATATTTGATTTCTTTTTGTAATAATTACTTTGGGTGAACAATACTTTAGCAAGATAATACATTCCCCCGTTCTCTCGAGAAAACTTCTCAAATTTTAAAAGTGTTCTTTCAGCTGAGGCTTGATCATTAGCCTCTGAATAATACAAAGCGAGATTGATACCAGACTCTACATATTCTCCTAACAAACCCGTACGATCGAAAGCCATATTAGCCTTTAATTCGTACTCAACAGCTTTTGTGTAATTTTTAAGTAACGCATATGAAAAGGCAGTTCGATCTAAATTAGAGGCACGTTCTTCATCATTGGCAGCAAATGCGTAAGCCTCAAGGAATGTATTTACTGCTTCATCATATTTACTAAGGAGCAATAAAGTCTCAGCAATTTCAACTAAATAAAGGCGCTTAAAGGTTTTATTAGCTTTAATGAATGAATAAGAATTATTAAAATGTATAAGAGCATCATCTAATCTTTTAGCTTCTTTTAATGCCATGCCTACAAGTAAATCAGCCATAAAATGATCAGTATCACTTTTGGATAACTTACCCGCTAACTTAAAGTTTTTTATAGCTTCATCGAAATTTTTAAGCCTTAAATTAACTTGTCCGTGACAAAAGGTCGACTTAAATTCACCTTTTTTTGTTTTTAAAGCTTCTTCATATTGGTTATCACTTAATAACTCATCGCAAGTTTTGATCGCCTCTTTAGAATAAATATTTGTTGAAATAAATAGACTAAGTAGCATCAATAAAAATTGTGTTGTAAATTTCATAGTTTTTAAATTATAAGTTTTAAAAGTTCTTGTTGCGAAATAATTTTAAGACCAAGCTCTTGTGCTGTGGTTAATTTACTACCAGCATCTGATCCAGCAACAACATAATCAGTCTTCTTAGAAACGCTTCCTACAACCTTTCCACCGTTCATTTCAATGATAGATTTTGCTTCTTCACGCGACATGGAAGGCAGGGTGCCAGTTAGTACAAAAGTTTTGGTTGCAAAAATTCCTGAAGAAGATTTTTTAATATCGTACTTGGGCCAATGAACGCCTAATCCTATCAAGGAATTAATAACTTCCCTGCTCTTGGTTTGTCTAAAAAAATCACTGATTGATTTTGCAACTGTAGGGCCAATATCTGGAACAATCTGTAAACTTTCCTCCGTTTGTTTCATAATTTCATCCAGATCACCATAAAAGCCAGCAAGATCTTTAGCTGTAGACTCGCCTACATTACGGATACCAAGCGCATAGATAAATCGAGGTAGTGATGTTGATTTGCTTTTTTCAATAGCGTCTAATAAGTTTCGGCTCGACTTTTCTGCCATACGATCAAGGTTAATTAATTGTTCAAGTTTTAACTTAAAAATATCAGGTAGCTCATGAATCAAACCTACAGTAACTAATTGCTCAACAGATTTATCTCCCAGTCCTTCTATATCCATAGCTTTTCGAGATGCAAAATGAATAATAGATTGTTTTTGTTGTGCAGGACAGACTAGCCCTCCAGAGCAACGAATGATGGCTTCATCATCAATTCTGACAAGAGCCGAACCACATTCAGGACATTCTGTTGGCATTCTAAATTTCTTAATTGTCTTGGGCCTTTTATTAATAAGCACCCTTACAATTTCAGGGATCACATCCCCTGCTCTTCGAACGCTTACTATATCTCCAATATGAACATCTTTGCGAGTCATCTCATCTTCATTATGAAGGGTTGCATTCGTGACAGTCACTCCACCTACAAAAACTGGTTTCAACCTTGCTACAGGTGTTATAGCACCTGTACGACCAACTTGAACATTGATGTCTAAAATTTCAGTTAAGGCTTCTTCTGCAGGAAATTTATGCGCTATAGCCCATCGAGGAGCGCGAGATAAAAAACCCAGCTCATTTTGATAGTTAAACGAATTAACTTTGTATACAACACCATCAATATCATAGGCTAATGCGTTCCTTAACTTTGATACTTTGTCATAAAAACTTTGCAACCCTTTTACACCTTTAACACTTGTAGACAAATCAGAAATAGGCAAATTAAATTGCTTTAAAAGCTGAATTGTTTGTGTATGAGTTTTTAAATTTAAATTGGGTTCGCATACACCGAGACCATAAGAAAAAAATGTAAGTGGTCTTGTTGCAGTTATCCTTGGGTCAAGCTGCCTTAAACTTCCTGCTGCAGCATTTCTCGGATTTGCAAATTGTTTTTCGCCCAAAGACTCCTGTTTTTGATTTAGCAATTCAAAATCTTTCTTAAGCATTAAGACCTCACCCCTTACCTCTAGGAGCTTAGGTGGATGAATGTAATTTAGTTTGGTTGGTATGGAGCGAATAGTTTTTAAATTATGTGTGACATTTTCCCCTGTATAGCCATCACCACGGGTTGCTCCTTGCACAAAAATACCATTCTCGTAAGTAAGTGTGATTGCAAGTCCGTCGAATTTTGGTTCAACCGCATACTCAACTTCGTCGATGCCAATATCATCTTTTATGCGCTTATCAAAAGCTATAAGCTCATCCTCATCGAAAGCATTATTTAAAGATAGCATTGCTTGACGGTGAATGACGCTTTCAAAAGCATCTAGTGCCTTACCCCCTACCCTTTGAGAAGGAGAATCAGGCCGAATGAGTTCTGGATTCTCATTCTCTAAATCAACAAGTGACCTAAAAATTTTATCGTATTCAAAATCTGAGATAGAAGGATTATCTAAAACGTAATATTGATAATCGAATGTGCTTATCTTTTCGATTAGCTCTTGAATTTTATCCTTAATATTTTCTTTATTTGCTTTCATTTAAGAAAATAATCTTCGAGCGCATGAGCTTCCAGGGGGAATATTTTTAGCTACCATTTGATTTTCAATTTTTTCAACTTGATATCTAATGCGCTCAATATGGTTAATATTTAGTTCTTTTTTGTTGGAATCAACTAGCATACATTCAAGTTCTTTTTGAAAATTAGTAATAGATTCCAACATTGCATCAAATGAATCTTTACAACTTAAAGTAAGTGGCAGATCCATTTGAAAAAGAATACCTTGAATGTATGGATCAAGATTAAAGCTTAAGGGCTGTTGATTCAAAGAAGTCACTCGAAATAAAGGGTGCTTATCGCGACCCTTGAAAACATGATAGCCATCTTTATCTACTTTAAAACCATCTACTTTTAATGTTTCAATAAGTTTTTCGTTATCGAACATGCCATTATTTTTTGGGATGAGAGTTAAGGTCATCATATGATCAACAAGAGCACAAAATTGATTTAGCTCATTTGCATCTTCTTCAATATTTGCGTGAGAAAGCCAAATCAGACTACCGTCTAAATCATTCTTGGTTTTCTCTGATAGCATTCTAAATGTTTGTGTGTGTGCTTGTGAAATTGGGCCTTGGCGATCAACCAGCTGAATAGCTAGAAGTATTTGGTCGAATGAAGCTGAGCCACTTAAGTCACCTGTAGACTGCCATACATCTTCATTTCTACGAATGAAACTATGAGCATTTGGAAGCTCAACAAAGTCTCTTAGGCTTAATTTAGAAATAGCATGACTTGGTTTGTTAAGTTTTATAAAAGCAATAGCATCGATATCACGATAGATATCTTGAGGTAAATTTGAAAGTAAATATTTTTCTGAGATGCTTAAATCTTGAACGTAAGGATTTTTTTCTTCTGGGCTTAAATCATTTTCATCTCTATATAAAAAAGAATTTTCTGCATGGTTTTTTTTACGGTACTGGATAAGACGAATCCAGTTAAAAATGATCATAATAAGGATAATTATTACAGCTAGAATCGTCAGGGCAAACTGAATGTCAGACATGCTTGTAATAAGTCCTGTTAACTTAATTTGCGAGCTCCATCTTCTCGACTTCCTCCAATGACACCTCAACAATTCTTGATACACCAGATTCTTGCATCGTAACACCAATGAGTTGCTGGGCCATTTCCATCGCTATTTTATTATGTGACACGTAAAGAAATTGTGTATTTTTAGACATCTCTGTAACCATATTTGCAAAGCGAAGTGTATTACTATCATCAAGTGGTGCATCAACCTCATCCATAAGACAGAATGGCGCTGGGTTTAGTTTAAATAAGGCAAATACAAGGGCTGTAGCAGTTAATGCTTTTTCTCCACCGGACAATTGACTGATGGTTGTATTCTTCTTGCCTGGGGGCTGGGCTGTAACTTGAATACCTGTATCTAAAATCTCTTCGCCTAATAGTTCAAGTTTTGCTTGGCCTCCATTAAAGAGCACTTTAAAAAACTCTGTAAAGTTCTTATTTACTTCATTAAAAGTTGCGATTAATCTATCCCGCGTTTCTTTATCAATACGTTTTATAGCGTCTTCTAAGGTGTTGCTTGCTGAAGTTAGATCCTCCACTTGACTATCAAGATAACCTTTTCTTTCTTTTTCAGAGGTAAGTTCATGAATAGCAGCGAGATTGACAGGGCCTAATAAATTAATTTCTTCTTGAAGTTTGTTACAAAACTCTTGCACTTCTTTAACGGTTGTTTTGTCTGTGATTGATTCCGAGAGTATCACCTCATCTAATTGCGACTCATTGATCTCATTTTGAAATTGTTCAAATAATAATTTTGATTCTTGCTCATTCAAGCGAGATTGTTCGAGTTTGTCGCGAATTGGGTGAACTGCTTGTTCAGTTTGTAAGCGCTTTTGTTCACTTTCACGTAGATCAGTTTCTTTTTGAGCAAGATTATCGCGGGATGCAATAAGGACTTTTTCCCGCTCATCTTTCACTGTAAGTTTTTCTCTTAAACTAGCTTGCAGTGTATCAATTTGTTCAGTGTTGATTGAGGCTTTAGCAAGATTTTTTTTATTATTAAGGGAATTATTATCTTCAGATAACAGGGTTACTCTATTATTTAATTCGCCAATTTTATTATCAATAATTTTTAAATTGAAATGGCTTTCCTGAAGTTGAATTTCTGCTTCGTTGACTTGCTTTCTAGCGCTTTCGTATTCAAATTCATGGTTCTTTTTAATCTCTTCAGCAGCAGTTCTTTTCTCCAAAAATCTAAGTAAATCACCTTCTAAATTTTGAATAAAGCTCGATTTAGATGTCTTATCTATCTCAATTTGAGTCAGTTTCACCTGCAGTTCATTTTGCTCGCGCGTAATATTGCTATGCTTTTCATTAGCATAAGCAATGCTTTGTTGAATTTTTTCTACTTCAATCTCTCTTTGATGAAGCTCATTTAAAGCATCTTTCAATTCTTCACTGTACGAGTCTGCCTGCTCTTCATAGTCACTTAATTGGATTTCGGCTTCATTGAGCTTATTTAATACATCTTTATAATTATTTTCTATAGACGGGAATTTAACCTGAAGCGCTTTGAGTCTCTCTTGGCGGATAAGAATCCCATTGAGGGATGCATCTTTGCCGTAGAAAGAAACGCTATTTTTAGTAAAAATATCACCTTGTTGGTTAACTAAGAATTCACCCTGCTCTAAATTACCAATGAAATTTTTATAACTTTCTCCCTTTGGAATAAGATAACAATCCGATAGCCATTCTGATAAAAGATTCATCAAAAGTGGATCGCTAATTTCAATAACATCTAAAGCGGAATTTAATTTATTATTTTTTGGCTTGTAAGCATGAGTAGTATTTAAATTAGCAAGTACCATAGACGCAGGTGGTCTATGAGCTATTGATTCATATTGAGCTAAGATCGCATTCAATTTTCCGCCCAGTGCAGATTCGATAGCTGTTACCCAGTCTGTTTTAATCTTGAGCTTTTCCCACAAGCGATTTGAAGTATTTATATTATGCTGAGAAGTCCAACTTTTAAGGCTTTCATTTCCTTGGGTATCATCCTGAATTTGAGCAAGCGTTTTGATCTCACCCTCAATTTGACTTAATTCCTTTTGTATTTCAATTTGATGCTGTCTTAAAGTATCAATTTCTTCTTCAAGATCGGATGAGAGTGATTTGTTTTCACTTATCTTGTCTTCAATTTTTTCTGCATCTGACCGCTTGTCATTTAAATCAGTTTCTTTATCTTCAAGTTGAGATTTACCAGACAAATCAATATTGATAATCTCATTATTTAGAAAGGAGATACGTGCATTTGTTTCTTCTTCAGTTTTATGAATAAAGTCTATCGTTGCCTTCTCAAGATTTATTTTCTCTTGCGTTGACTGGAATTGATTTACAGTTTGATTAAATTGTTCTGATGATGAAAGGTATTGTGCTTCTACTGATTGAATTGATGACTTAAGAGTATTAAAGCTCTCTTCTTTCGTCTTAAAGAGTTCGCTTAATGCATCTTTCTCAATAACTGCTTCTTCAATTTCTTTTGTAAATTTAAGCTGGTCTTCCGAATTCTTAGCAAGATTAGCTTCAATTTCAACCAATTCTTTTTTACTTCGCTCTAAAAGCTCATTTTGATTTCTAATGTTATTTTCAATATTAGAAACTTCAGAATTGATTTCATAAAAGCTTGCTTGGTTCTTATTGATTTCATCAGAAGCATTAATATGAGCTTGTCTTAAATTTTCGACCTCAGCTTCTATCTTTCTTAAAGCTGCGGTTTGCTGTTCTAACTCATTTACAAGCTTTTCAACTTGAGACTGATGTTTTTTCCAAACGATACTAGCATCACGTTTTTTTAAAACCCAAACTTGTGCTTGATGAAATTTATGTTTCTCGGTTAATTCGTTATACTTTGTTGCAATAACTGCTTGAGATTCAAGCTTTGCAATTTGCTGAATAATTTCATTTACAACGTCCTGAATGCGGCTTAAATTTTCTCGCGTGTCTCTGAGTCTGAATTCTGTTTCACGACGACGCTCTTTGTATTTACTAACGCCCGCAGCTTCCTCAAGATAATTTCTTAATTCCTCAGGTTTGGCTTCAATAATTTGTGAGATGGTATTTTGGCCGATGATGGCGTACCCTCTTCCACCTAAGCCTGTTCCTAGAAAAAGATCAGCAATGTCTTTACGTCTTACAGCTAAATTATTGATGTAATAGGTAGAACCCTTTTCTCTTTCGATAACTCGCTTTACAGATATTTCTGCATACTGCGCCCATTCCGTAGGGGCTTTACCCAAAGAGTTATCAAAAATAAGCTCTACGCTTGCACGAGAAATCGGCTTACGATTTTCTGACCCATTAAAAATAACGGAATCCATATTTTCACTTCGCATCTCCTTAGCTGAAGACTCACCGAGAACCCATTTGACAGATTCCATGATGTTGGATTTCCCACACCCATTAGGGCCTACAATGCCGACTCTTTGACCTTGAAGTTGAATAGTGGTGGGATCTACGAAAGATTTAAAACCGGCTAATTTAAGTTGTATAAGTCGCACAATATTCTTTTATTGAAGTGAAGTAGGTGTTATCTAATAACAGTATAATAACTTTTTTTACTTTCTTATTTTAATCTATGAACGCACTTTCTTTGGGAAAAAAACCAAGCGCAAAACCTACTAAAAAGCTTGAAACTTTCGTTAATCCATGCCCTTCTCGTGACTTCCATATTCATATGCAAATCCCTGAATTTACCTGTTTATGCCCTAAGACAGGGCAGCCAGACTTTGCGACTTTATATCTTGATTACATTCCTAATAAAAAATGTGTTGAGTTAAAAAGTCTTAAGCTTTATATCTGGTCTTTTAGAGATGAAGGCTGCTTCCATGAGGCCGTTACTAATCGAATTTTAGATGATTTAGTAAAGGCAACAGAGCCTCGATTTATGCGTCTTCGAGCTGAATTCTTTGTACGTGGCGGTGTCTTTACGAACGTTGTAGCTGAACACAAGAAAAAAGGTTGGAAGCCTGAGCCTACAATTGACTTAACGCAATTTTCAAAACAATCTAACACCCGATCCTAAAAGGATTGACGCGCCTATCGCTAGAACCTAAGATGGCGTCTTTGATAAATTACCTGGGGGTATAGCTCAGCTGGGAGAGCGCTTGCATGGCATGCAAGAGGTCAGCGGTTCGATCCCGCTTATCTCCACCAAATACCTTATATCAAACGCTGTTCTATAGTAGAATAGCACCTTCTTTTCTTAGGTCCCCATCGTCTAGAGGCCTAGGACACCTCCCTTTCACGGAGGGAACAGGGGTTCGACTCCCCTTGGGGACGCCAATTACCAAGCTAGCTCATCAATTCAGAGATAGCTTCAAACATGCTAGAATCACTTTTTTTAAATTTTCCCATAAAAACTTATGAGCTTAGATAACGTCCTTCCTGGTAAAGATGTTCCAACACATTTCAACGTCATTATTGAAATACCCATGAATGCTGATCCAATCAAATATGAAGTCGATAAAGAGTCCGGTGCGATCTTTGTAGATCGATTTATGGGTACTGCAATGCACTATCCTACTAACTATGGCTACGTTCCAAAAACAATTGCAGGTGATGGTGACCCTGTGGATGTGCTTGTTGTTACACCATTACCTTTAATTCCAGGTGTGGTTGTGAGTTGTCGCGCTGTTGGCATATTAGATATGGAAGATGAACAGGGTCAGGATGCAAAAATTTTAGCAGTTCCTGAAGATAGAATTCTTTCAATCTATTCTCACTGGCAAAAACCTGAAGACATGAATCCTTTGCGCCTCAATCAAATTCAACACTTTTTTGAGCACTATAAGGATTTGGAAAAAGGTAAATGGGTTAAAGTTAAAGGATGGAAAGGCCCTCAAGATGCGCACAAGGAAATTCTCGAAGGCATTGAAAGATACAAAAAGAGTTAGTTATTAAAATCCATGGCGACCCACAATCTCAGACGGGTCTTCATCTTTAAGAAATACGTATTCGCCTGTGACATCAATTTCTACCCAGTCACATACCAAAGACAAAGTTTCGAAGTTTTCATCAATTACGCAGCAATCCAGCCACTTTTTTTCGCCATTGATTAAAATAGCTTGAAAGCCAATTTCTCTCCAAGCATTCACTAAATTTTCCATATCAATAGGATTCATAGCTCCATCTCGAAAGAGGTGTTCATCGTACCAAACTCTAGTGCCTAGCGAAGAAGCATGGTCAATCAAGCACTGATCCCATCCGCCAGGATATTTATCTTCTATGGTTGATCTTCGAACAATAAAATTAAAATGCTCTAATGCAATAGCCATTTAAAAATTTTCTTTCTCTTCTAAAAATCTCCACATACCTGTGGGCAGATCACCAAGTAAAACACTACCAATTCTTACCCTTTTTAATCCAGTCACACGAAGCCCAACAAGCTCGCACATTCTTCTAATTTGTCTATTTCGTCCCTCAGTTAAAACAAAACGCAATTGATCGTCATTTTGCCATTCAACTTCCGCATGCTTTAGCTTGTAGCCATCGAGAGAAAGTCCATGTCTTAATAACTCCAAACCTTGATTTACTAACTTTCCTTCAACTCGAACTAAGTATTCTTTTTCGATAGCACTCTGCTCACCAATAATTGTTTTAGCAATTCTTCCGTCCTGCGTAAGCACCAACAATCCGGAAGAATCAATATCAAGTCTTCCAGCTGGAGCCAATCCATCGGTATTAAATCTTGGATTTCGAGACGAGTGCTGTTTAGAAACCTGAAAATTATCTTGGGTCACGAGACTGGCGGCAGGCGTAAAAGCTTTATCGTCATCAAGATGTGAAATATAACCCACGGGTTTATTTAAGATAACGGTAGCTTTGGAAGACTGCTGAATAGCTGCTTGCTTTTTTAATTCAACTTTTTGTGATCGGTAAGCGCGTGTACCTAATTCAGTGACAACCTTTCCATCAAGCATGACAAGGCCTTGTTCAATATAAGTATCAGCTTCTCTTCTCGAACAAAGGCCAAGCTCAGATAGTATTTTTGAAATACGAACAGCTTCTTCCATTTATATAAGCTTTATGATTATTTAAGTTTGTAAACCAAGATGTTGTCACCCTCTTTAAAACCAAAGATAGAATTACCACCTGCAGCAACAGCAATATATTGCGTACCATCAATCTCATAACTAATAGGTGGTGCATTAACACCTGCATCAACTTTATTTGTCCAAAGTAACTTTCCAGTTTTAGCATTGTAAGCATTAAAATTCCCATTACCCTCACCCATGAAAACAAGATTACCTTCAGTCGCTAATAAGCCTCCTGTTAATGGTTGATCTGTCTTAACTTGCCATTTAATTTTTTTACTATTTAGATCTATAGCAGAAAGTAGTCCCCATCTCTCATCTTGCGTAGGTTCGGAAGAAGCATATCTAATCGCAGGTAAATCATCACGCGCAGGCTCATCAACTAATGTGTATTTAATAGGTGCATGAATAGCTGAAACAAATGCAATTTGATTTTTTTCATCTAGGGAAGTTGGGCCCCAATTAGCACCACCTAAAATACCCGGGTATAAAACTGTACCCTCAGCTGAGGCTTTTGCAAAAAGATTTTTTTGTGGCACAAAGGGTTCTGTTTTTGCCAAAAGATCACCCGTGACACGATTGTGAATGTAATACCAGCCGGTCTTACTGGCCTGACCTACCGCAGGAATCGTTTTACCATCTTTCTTATATTCAAATAATACTGGAGGGCTAGCAACATCATATCCCCATACATCATGAGGAACTTGCTGATAAAACCATTTTAATTTACCTGAGGTTGCATCAAGCGCTACAAGGGAAACAGTATATAAATTGTCTCCGGGTCTTGAAATATCATTCATCTGTGGAGAAGGATTACCTGTACCAAAATATAAAGTATTTGCTTCTTCATCAATAGCTGGGGTGCTCCATGCTGAGCCTCCTCCATACTTCCAAGCCTCTTTATTATTTTTAAGACTTTCTTTTTCTTGAGCAATATTACGGTTTAAAGAAATATTACCTTCAATTGTTTCTCTAAATTTACCCTCCCATCCTTCTGATGGAATCGTATCGAACTGCCAGACACGCTTACCTGTTTGAATGTTATATGCTGCCAAAAATCCTGGACGTCCAAAACGACCATCCACCCCAATCACAGCGCCCATTGGTGCATCTGGTCTGGGTGTATCGACATGTAATCCATATCCCACCCCTGTAATGCCCACAATTACTAAATCTTTGTAAGTTACTGGTGCCATAGCAATGCCTACACCAGTTTGACCATAAACATCCTTTTGACTCTTGCTGTCGGACTGACTTAGTGAGTTACTACTTTCAAATTTATTATCATTATCAGCAACATCAATATCCCAGATTTTTTTACCTGTTTTCGCATCTAAAGCAACCAGTCTTGCATCAACGGTACCTATAAAAATTTTATTACTTGAATATGCCAATCCTCGATTTGCAGGACCGCAGCACATTCTCCAGCTATCTCTTTTTTTATGGTTATAACGCCATAACTCTTTACCTGTCTTTGCGTCTAATGCGACTACATGGTTATGCGGAAGACTGATGAACATTACATTATTAATAACCAATGGGGATGCTTGAAATGTCGCTGCAACACCCGATTTAAATTTCCAAGCGAGTTCAAGATTTTTGACATTATCTTGATTGATTTGAGTTAAGGTCGAAAAGCGTTGATTGGTAAGATTCTTACCATATGAAGGCCATTGCTCGTCTGAGCCAAATTTGAATGACGGAAGCTTGGGTAGAGAAATCTTATCTAAAGACAATGCATCCAGGGAAATAGAATCCATAGAAGCGCAACCTGTGAATATAAGAAAAAAGAAGCTTAATAGAGCCGCTCGGATAGATTTCAACGTATACCCTTTCAAAACGATCGTATGAGATTACTAGATTAAAAAAGCACTTTATGGTTAATGCCTAATACTGATATCTTATCGCAAGCAATCTTTTTTTAATACCAGATATAGACTGACAACCTTACATGCAAAAAAATATAGCAATCATTGGAGCAGGCATTACAGGCTGTTCATTGGCACATTTTTTAGCAAATACCGGATGGGATGTCACATTAGTAGAGAGCCAAGATGATATAGCTTCCGGGGGCTCGGGAAATCCAGTGGCAGCAATTTATCCCAAATTTATGCTTAACGATAAGGCATACAATGATTTCATGCTAAAAAGTTTTATGTTTACGACAGCATGGATAGATAAATCAGGTCTAAATAAAGATGATTATCGATTTAATGGTGCGATTGAAATTTTAGAGGGCGCATATGCTCATAAATTAGAAATTAATTTATTAGGGAAAATGTTAGAAAAAGAAAAATTTTTAAGCTTAATAGATAAGTCTATGCATAAAAAATATCTAATAAAGAAAGATTCAAGTGGTCTTTTTTTTCACCAAGGGGGTTGGGTAAATCCAATTGCTCTATGTCGCCATTTAACAAATCATTCGAATATTAAAGTAATCACAAATCAGGAAATAGTATCAATTGAAAAATTAAATGATCAATGGACGCTTAAAACTAAAGATCAAAAAAATTTCAATGCTTATCATGTTGCTATTTGCAATGCAGCGAATCTACATCAATTCGATTTAACACAACATCTCTATACAGATGCGTTCCGAGGACAAATCAATTGGGTGAATTCAACTTCATTCCAAATGCCGTCAGTCGTGATTTGTGATGAAGGATACCTATCTCCCCTCATTAGAGATAAACATATTTTTGGTGCAACCTACGCCATGAATGACTTTAATAAAGATTTAAGAATAAGCGATACAAAAAAGAATATAGCGTCCATTAAAGAAATACATCAAGGGTTTCATAAACATTGTCTAGCGCAAAAAAAAATTGCTGGTAGAGTGGCTTGGCGAGCATCTCCAAAAGATAGAAAACCCTATGTAGGTCGTGTGTTTAATAATCAAATATTTGAAAAAATGCGCATAAGAGAGCTAGCCCAAGCAGATCATCTTCCATGGTTAGAAAATTTATATATTGCAAGTGGATTTGGTTCCCGAGGGTTCACATTTGCCCCCTACTGCAGTTCTGTGCTCGCAAATTTAATTAATGATAATTTATCACTAGAAGATAAAAAAACATTAAATTATACAAATCCAGAAAGATACCGACTTAAAAAAATGAGTTTAAAAAAAGTGGCGAGCCAAATTTTTAAGGTATAAATTTATATTATGTCGAAAATATTGATTCAAGAAGCAAAAAAATACGAAAGTGAAGGGAATGTTTCTCAAGCTATTATTTCATTTAAGAAAGCCCTGCAATTAGAGCCTGAAAATTACATCATTCAATTGGAATTAGGAAATCTTTGTGCTTCTAACAAACAATTTGAAGAGGCTGCCGGCTATTTTAGAAGATGTCTATATCAGTTCAAAGATAATATAGAAATTAAAAATGCACTTTGTTTTTCTCTTACTTCATTCGGTAACGAGTATTATTTAGAATCAAATTTTCAATTATCAGAAGCTTGCTTTGAAGAAGTTTTAGAATACGAAAAAAATAATTGGGTTTACTACTACAATCTTGCAAATACACAAGATAAGCTTAATAAAATTTCTAAAGCTTATGAGAATTATCAAAAAGCTATCCAACTAAATCCGAATGATGCTGATCTTTGGAATAACAATGGCAATTCAGAACGCAAACTGGGCTATTTGGATAAAGCATTAATATCCTACGAGAATGCCTTGAAGATCAAGCCTTCTCTTTTTCATGCACTAGCCCACCTTACTCATCAAAAACAACATATGTGTAACTGGCATGATATTGACAAATATTTCCAAAAAATATGTTCTGTTGTAAACACAAATGCAGAAGCACTAATTTCACCTTTTGCTTTCGTTGCAAATCCCCTATCGTCTTCTCAAGATCAGCTAATATGTGCAAACCAATGGACACAAAATCATTTTAAAGACCGACCTTTTAAGAAAGAAAAATGGAAACAAAAAAATAAAGTACGTATCGGATATTTATCTTCAGACTTTAAACTTCACCCGCTATATTTTTTAATTCGCGATGTTATCAGATATCACAATCGGGATATTTTTGATATTTATGCATATGATGCAAGCCCACATGAAAATACCAATGAGCGAAATACACTTATTAGCTTATTTGATTTTTATAGGGATATCTCAAGCCTCAATGATGAAAAGGCTATAAGCCTTATTAATAACGATGAAATTGATATTTTTATTGATTTAACAGGCTATACCAATAATAGTCGTGCATTTATTGCACCGCAACTTAAAAATACAACGACTATAAATTGGCTAGGCTATCCAGGCTCGATGGGATTAACCCAAGAAAAACCACTTTATGATTTTATCCTGGCTGATGACTTCATTATTCCTGAAAATGATGAAAAATATTATGCAGAATCTATTTTAAGACTACCCTTTGCCTATCAGCCGAATATAGAAAATCGTTACCAATTGAATCATAAAAATCGCCAAGATTACGGCATACCCTCAGATGCATTTGTATATTGTGCATTTAATCAATCATTCAAAATTACTGAATTCATATTCAAAGCCTGGCTTACTCTTTTAGAAAAATATCCGAAAAGCATTCTTTGGCTGACAGAATCTAATAGCTGGGCAACAAATAATTTAAAAAACTACGCAGAGAGGCACGGCATTAACTCTGAGAGAATTATTTTTGCCAAACGGGTTCCCAATGAAGAGCATATTGCTCGTCACGCCTTGGCAGATATTTATTTAGATACCTTACCTTATAACGCACATACCTCAGCAAGTGATGCATTAGCTATGAATATACCTATCGTCACACTTAAGGGCAAAACATTCCCTTCGAGAGTGGCGGGAAGTTTGCTTCATAGCTTAAATTTAGATGACCTTATTACGGAAGACATTGAAAGTTATATTAAATGCGCTTCTAAGCTGACTGAAGATTCAACATATAGACAAGATATTACTCGTAGACTAACAGAGGCCAAAGCAACTTCGCCGAACTTCAAGCCGCAGTTATTTGTAAAAACTTTGGAGAATATCTATCAAAAACTCATTTAATTTTTCGAAGCAAGAATAACACCAGCGATAATTAAAATTCCACCTAGCCACTCTTGAAGCGCAATAATTTCACCTACAAGAAAATAAGATGAAATTGCAGCGACCACAATTTCAAATAGAAAAAAACTAGAAGCCTCTACTGCTTTAATTTGTGTAACGCCAAATTGTACAAGTAATGTTGAAAAAAAAAGGCTTAATGCAATCACCATCATAATCATGGCATCCGCCGGTGTAAAGAAATCCAATGTTGGCATAGTGTTTCTATCAAACATAATACATATAGTAGCTACTAAGATTACACCAAGCCATATTGCGAGTGCTTTTTGGTCGATCGTCATATGTTCATGCTTCCGTGTCATAACATTTGTTATGGCAAAGCCTATACCTGAGCTAAGAGCTAACCAATCACTTTTTGAATCTAAATGAATCAGATAGCCAGGCTCCCAAAGCATAATGAAAGCACCAATAAGAGAGATAAAAATAGCAATGTAGTGCCGTTTTTGTGTATCTTCATTCAACATAAAATGCGCTAAAAAAATAGTCCAAACAGGAGAGAGGTAAAATAAAAGCATGACACGCACTACCTCTCCGTCAATAACAGCAAGCACATAACTAATATTTGTATAACCTGCGACGAGAGAGAGAAGCCAAAAATCTCTTGACCATATAGGAATCTTTTTCTTAGCAATAAAAAAATAAGGCAGCGCTATTGCAAGTGTCAAAGTAAAAACATAAAGACTGGAATAAATACCTGAAACCCCTACTTTTGCCATCAAGCGATAGGGATACCAAATAATTCCCCAGACAAGAGCACCAAAAAGTAGGGCAAAAATTGGAGGGTAAAGTTTTGTGTTCATGAGAGTCTTGCCCTAACGAAAGCTATCGCTTCATTACATATGTCGTCATTGGAAGCATCAAATAAATTAAGATTTTCCATACTCCTCATCCAAGTCATTTGTCTTTTGGCTAGCTGGCGAGTTGCAAAGACAATCTTATCGATACATTCTTTTTCTTCAATGCCACCATTAAAGTACTCAAGAGTTTGACGATATCCCACTGATCTCATGGATGGCATATGACTCTGAAGTGTAGGATATTTTTGAAGTAAAGATCTCACCTCTTCAAATAAGCCGGCCTCTATCATTTCATGAACTCTAAACTCAATTCGCTGATGAAGAATTTTTCTATTGCTTGGCATGAGTCCTAATTTACAAACTGAAAACGGGAACACATCTTTATTTTTTGATTGATGATAAGAAGATAGAGGTTTTCCTGATGAGTAAAAAACTTCTAAAGCACGACTGATGCGCTGGGCATCATTAGGATTTAACTTTGCTGCCGTTTCTTTATCAACGGATTTAAGCTTTTCATAAAGCTTAGGCCAGCCGACTTGGCGCGCTTCTTCTTCTATAACTTTTCTAAACTGATCATCAGTCGCTGGCATTTGATTAATTCCTTTTTCAAGGGCATTAAAATACATCATAGTGCCTCCAACAAGGAGCGGAATACGCTTTCGCAATAAAATTTCATCAATACGCTGTAGAGCATCTTGTGTAAATTGCGCTACGGAGTACGATTCATTTGGCTTCATGATATTAATAAGGTGATGAGGTGCCTTTTCTAGAATGTCTTGATTTGGTTTAGCTACACCAATATCCATGTCTTGATATATTTGTGCTGAATCAACGCTAATAATTTCGAAAGGAAAGGTTTTAACAAGCTCAACAGCAAGACTTGTTTTGCCTGAAGCTGTAGGACCAATCAAAAAAAATATAGTTGGCTTGTCTATAGCCATAGTTTAAAAATTCTTAGCGATATTAGGATTGGAAGCTAAATATTTTTTTATACCAATTAAAATATTTTTAGCTAGAAGTTCTTGGTGCTCTTCATTATTTAAAATCTGCTCTTCCTTTGGGTTGCTTATAAAAGCTGTTTCCACAAGAATAGATGGAATATCAGGCGATTTAAGAACTGCAAATCCGGCCTGTTCTACATTTGACTTATGTAGATCATTAATGTCGCCCAATTGCTCCAGCACAAAATTTCCAAGTTTTACACTGTCATTGATCGTTGCTGACTGAGATAAATCGAGCAATGTCTTAGCAAGCATCGGATCTTTATCATCCAAACTTACGCCACCAATTAAATCAGACTCATTTTCTTTATTCGCTAAATATTTAGCGGAAGCTGATGTAGCTCCTCTTTCTGACAATGCAAATACAGAAGAACCTTTAGCCTCTGGATTTGTAAAAGCATCTGCATGAATAGAAACAAAGAGGTCTGCTTTTAATTTTCTTGCCTTAACAACACGTCCATGAAGAGGTACAAAATAATCATCATCCCTTGTAAGCACAGCTCTTAATTGCTCATCATCATCAATAATTTTTTTAAGTTTCCTTGCAATAGATAAGGTAATATTTTTTTCTAAGCTGCCGGCTGCCCCTCTAGCTCCAGAATCTTCACCACCATGTCCAGCATCCAAGGCAATCACGATTTTTTTGTTTAAATTTTTATTTACTTGAGTTGGTAATAGGGCCTCTTGAGATGTTTTTTCTTTTTTAATTTCTGGAGCTGTTAAGACAATCTCTTTTTTTGACGGCGTGAGATCTTTTTTTTCTTTATCTTGAACGAACGCCATTAATTCATCAACTCTTGGATACACATCTATGACCAAACGATGTTTGTATCCACCTGCAGGCTTTAGAGAAAAAATATTAATTTTAGACTCTGTTCTTAATTCAATCACGACTCGAGAAACCTGGTTATTAAACTTCGCAACACGAATTTGTTTAATATTAGGATCGCTTGATAATATTTTAGTGCTTAAATTTTTTAAATCGTCATTAAGGTCAATATCATGAAGATCAATGACCAGGCGATCTGGATTTTTTAATATCATTTGATCATTACTAATAGCTTTAATGGACTCAAGAGTTACACGCGTATACTCTCTTGCGGGCCATACACGTGCTGATTCAATCGAATTTTTTGCCCAGACGTGATTGGAAAATATCCCCAACGTGAGGATAAAAATAATTTTTAGATAATAGTTTTTAAGCATTCACTTCCTATAGTAGTGCAGCCAATCAGATGAAGATGACGGCCAAATGACTCATGGCTTAGCTCAATCGAAATATCAGGCTCCGGAAGAAAATGCCCCGCTTTTTCTGGCCACTCGATTAAACAAATAGACTTTTCATTAAAGTATTCTCTAAATCCAGAATCATCCCACTCATGCTCGCCTTTGAAGCGATAAAGATCAAAGTGATAAATCATAAATTTTTCAAAGTGATAAGGCTCGACTAATGTATAGGTTGGGCTTTTCACTTTATCCTGATAACCAAGCCCGCGAAGGAGACCTCTCACAAATGTCGTTTTTCCTACACCTAATTCGCCTTTTAAATATAAATTCATACCGGGATGTAAATGGTTCGCCATGCTTTCTGCGAAACGAAGTGTTTCACTTTCATCTTTTAAGTCATAATTAGAATCAAACATCATAGACACTACTTATATAAAAAATAATTAAAACATGGCAGACATTTGGGATCAATTAGCATTGCAAATTAAAGACTGGGGCCGAGAAATTGGTTTTAATCAAATTGGCATTGCTGATATAGACCTCAATCATACAAAAGATCATTATCTAGAATGGATTAAACAAGGGTTCCATGGTGAGATGCATTATATGGTAAAACATGGTTCTCGGCGATATCAGCCAGATGAGTTGGTGCCAAATACCATCCGAATTATTACGGCCAGACTCAATTATCTCCCCCACTCTCACAATTCAGAAACTATTTTAGAGGATGGTCAAAAAGCTTTCATTTCTCGATATGCTTTAGGCCGTGATTACCATAAAGTGATGCGTACTAAATTAAAAAAACTTTCAGAAAAAATTCAAAAAGAAGCATATAAAACATTAGATCGATCATTTGAATTTAGATTGTTTACAGATAGCGCTCCTGTCATGGAGGTTGAGCTTGCTGAAAAATCTGGACTTGGTTGGAGAGGAAAACATACCTTACTCATCAATAAAGAGCATGGCTCCTGGTTTTTCCTAGGTGAGATTTATATCAATTTACCCCTACCCGTTGATAAAAAAGTAGAAAATCATTGTGGAACATGCACAAGTTGTATCGATGTATGTCCCACCAAAGCTATCGTAGGGCCTTATATGCTTGACGCAAGAAAGTGCATTTCATACCTCACTATTGAACATAAATCCTCTATACCTTTGGAATTTAGAAAACAAATTGGCAATCGTGTTTATGGTTGTGATGACTGCCAATTGTTTTGTCCTTGGAATAAATTTGGCCAAATAACTAAAGAGGAAGATTTTAAAGTGAGGCACGGTTTAGATGATATTGAGCTTGTGGAATGCTTCTTATGGACTGAAGCAGAGTTCATCAAATACATGGAAGGTAGCGCAATCCTTCGTATTGGTTATGACCAGTGGTTGAGAAATATTGCGATAGGACTTGGGAACGCTAAAACATCTGAAACTATCGTGAATGCTCTTAAAGGAAGATTAAATGAAGCCTCTCCGCTTGTGAAAGAACATATATCCTGGGCACTTGCGCAACATAATTTTCATATGAATTAAGTATGTCTTTGCTATAATGAGCGGCTATATTGAAATTTTCATCATTAAATCCTTGAGTTGAACGTTATACATGTCGCAAATTAATCAGTCGCCTATCTGGCAAGCGCTAAATCAACATAAAAAAGATATCGAACCCATTTCACTCCGCGAGATGTTCAAATCAGACGCTACTCGGTTTGATCAATTTCATATTCAGTTTAATGATTTACTTCTAGATTATTCAAAACATCTGATTTCAAAAGAGACGATCAACCTCTTAGTTAAGCTTGCAAAAGAAGCTGATATAGAAGGTTGGCGAGATCGTATGTTTAAAGGTGAAAAAATAAACTCCACTGAACATCGTGCAGTGCTTCATACAGCACTTCGTAATCAAAATGAAACACCTATCATGTCCGATGGCGAAGACGTCATGCCTAAAGTTAAAAATGTACTCAAAAAAATGAGACGTTTTAGCGAAGAGGTAAGATCAGGTCAATGGAAAGGCTTCACTGGTAAAGCAATTACGAGTGTTATTAATATCGGCATAGGCGGTTCTGATTTAGGTCCTGCTATGGTATGCCAAGCCTTGAAACCTTACGGCTCAAAAACTATTACACCCTATTTCGTTTCTAACGTAGATGGTGCTGACCTTTCCCAGGCATTAGAAAAATGTGATCCAGAAACAACACTTTTTATTATTGCCTCTAAAACATTTACAACGCAAGAAACAATGACCAATGCATATTCAGCAAGGGATTGGCTTCTCAAGGCTGCAAAAGATAACCAACATATTAAAAAGCACTTTGTTGCATTATCTACAAATCAACATGTCGTATCGCAATTCGGTATCGACACAGAAAATATGTTTGAGTTTTGGGATTGGGTAGGCGGTCGTTACTCTCTTTGGTCTGCGATCGGGCTTTCTATCGCGCTATATATTGGTATGGATAGCTTTGAAGAGTTACTTAAGGGTGGATTTGAAATGGACGAGCATTTTAAAACAGCGCCCATACAACAGAACATTCCAATGATGATGGGATTGCTAGGCATTTGGAATATTAATTTCTTCAACTTTTCAACCCATGCGATCTTAGCTTACGATCAAGGATTGTCAAAACTCGCACCTTATCTTCAACAAGCAGATATGGAAAGTAATGGTAAATTTATCAATCGCGATGGCGAGCACATCGACTTTCATACAGGCCCTGTGCTCTGGGGTGAGGTCGGCACCAATGGCCAGCATGCTTTCTATCAACTCCTGCATCAAGGTACTGAAATCGCCCCTGCTGATTTCATCATGCCTATAGAATCCCATTATAAGATAGGTAAAGACGGTGATGAGCATCACAAAATCTTGCTTTCAAACTTTATTGCGCAAACACAATCCCTCATGCTAGGGAAAACATATGATGAAGCGCGAACTGAGATTGAAAAACAAGGCTTCGAAGGGGAGGATATTGAAAGCTTTATCCCCCAAAAAACATTTGAAGGTAATCGGCCCACTTCATCCATACTTTTTCAAAAACTAACCCCAAAGACTTTGGGTCAACTTATTGCGATGTATGAACACAAGATCTTCACCCAGGGCATCATATGGAATATCAATTCATTTGATCAATGGGGTGTGGAATATGGCAAGCAAATTGCAAAACAAGTTTTACCTAAACTGTCTGAAAAAACACCTACACATGACTTTGACAGCTCTACAAATGGATTAATTAATTACATTAAAAAATATCTATAACCTATTGATATTATTTAATAATCAATTTTTGATTTAATATAGCTGTTCGTAAAGATTCATTCATAGAAGAGCCTAAGCTTGCACCAAATTTACGTGCAAAACGATCAGCAAAACCTTCGTAAGTCGTGAAATCAACTACCTCTTCAACTTTAATAATTTCACGCGCAACATAATCGTAATTACCAAAACTGTCAGCTAACCCTAATTTTATTGCAGCCTCACCATTCCAAAAAAGACCACTAAATGTGTCTGGGGAGTCTTTGAGTCTATTACCACGGCCATCTTTTACCACTTGGATAAATTGTTGGTGCACCTGATTTAGCATTTCTTGAACAAAAGCTTGTTGCTTTGAATTAACTGGAGAGAAAGGGTCAAGCATGGCTTTGTTTGAGCCTGCTGTCATAAGTCGTCGTTCAACCCCTACTTTCTTCATGGTATCTGTAAAACCAAAGCCATCCATAAGGACGCCAATAGAACCTACGATACTCGCTTTATCCACAAAAATTTCGTCGGCAGCCACAGCAATATAATAACCACCTGAAGCACAGATATCTTCTACTACAGCATAAACAGGAATATGGGGATGTAATTTTTTTTGTCGTTTAATTTCATCATTAATCATTCCTGCTTGAACTGGACTTCCGCCTGGGCTATTAATTTTTAAAATAATGCCTTTTGTGCCGCGACTGTCATAAGCCCTTTGTATGCTCTCGAAAAAGTCTTTTGCATTAACCTCATCCTTTTCACCTATCACGCCATTTATTTCAATCAATGCAGCGTGGCTGCTAGAGCCGCCTTTGGTATGCGTAGCGCCAAATGCAAAAAACAAAAGCACAAAAAGATATAAAAATGTAATGGATTTGAAAAAAATACCCCAGCGCCTTGCAATTTTTTGCTCACCTAAAGCTGAAAGCGCAATTTTTTCTAAAGCCTCTCTTTCCCAATGCGTATTTGTTTTGCTTGTCGTTTTTTTTCTCACTGCCATTTGCTATGCTCCATAAATGCTTTAAATAATTTCAACACATAATACATTGTTTGATTCTGTTACATTTAATTTTTGTAAAGCTTCACCGCGACAAGGACCTGAAATACATTCTCCAGAAGCAGGATGGTATATGGCGCCATGCGTAGAACATACAATCCATTCTTTTTGGTCATCCATAAACTCATTGGGCTTGTAATCAAGCTCAATTGGCATATGCCGGCATTGATTAAGATAGGCATGGTACTTGCCTTCAAAAAGAACTACAAAACCTGATTGCGTTGCAGAGGCTATTTGATATTCAAATTTAACGGTTGAGCCTTCACCCTGAAAATCTTTTTTATCTATTTCAATTTTTACGTTTGCACTCATGACAACAAGAAATCTACAACTTCATTAAAAGAGTCAAAACAAGCCAAAGGCTCATAACTCAACAACACGTCTTTAGGCTGAGCTCCGTAAGTCACTGCTATAGTTTGAATATGTGCATTCTTTCCCATTTCAAGATCGTAGTGAGTATCACCTACAATCACTGCGCGGTTAGCTGGAATCTGAGTTTCTTCTAAAATAGCTTCTACCATATGAGGATGGGGTTTAGAAAAGCACTCATCGACAGTTTTAGTTGATAAAAAATATCTATTTAATTCAGTATCTTGCAACGCAAACTTCAACCCTTTTCTGCTTTTACCTGTAGCAACAGCGAGCTTACATTTATTCTGATAAAGTCGCTCAATACCTTCTTTTACCCCATCGAAAAGATATGAATTACCTTCATTTGCATGATAATGCGAGCGGTAACCTTCAGCCACTTTCTCTAATAATTCAGAGGATAAATGAGGAAACAATTTAAGTAATAATTGGTTTAAGCCTAGACCCAAAGTTTTTAAAATTAAAGCTCTGGGGGGTGCTATAACACCAGCGCCTTCGGCTGCTGAAATAACGGCATCCACAATGATGCCTGTCGAATCTGCTACAGTGCCATCCCAGTCTAGAATTACTAAATCAAAACGTGGTGATTTCATATAGCTTGCTGACTTAAAAATGCATCAAGTTCCCGTGGCAAAGGGGCTTTTAACTCCAAAGGCTCCTCAGTTAAGGGGTGTTTCATTTTCATAGAGAATGCATGAAGAAACATCCGTTTTAAGCCCTTTTTTTGGAGCACCTTGTTTAAGGAAAAATCTCCATATTTATCATCTCCTAAAATAGGAAAGCCTAGATGCGCAAGTTGAACCCTTAGTTGATGGGTTCTGCCAGTGATAAGCTTAGCTTCAAGGAGGGTGTAAGGCCCTAAAGATTTTTTTAAATAGAAGATGGTTTTGCTCATTTGATTTTGGCTATCATCTTCATCCTCAGTCACATTGACACGCCTCTCGCCCCCTTGGGTGAATGTTTTTTTGAGCAAAAGTTCGACTGTTTTTTTGGGGTCAGTCCACTCTCCCTCAACCATCATGGTATATTTTTTTTCAATGCGATTATGTCGCATCATGTCGTGCATATTCACGAGCGCCGACCGCTTTTTAGCAATCAATAAAATGCCGGAAGTTTCTCGATCAATACGATGAACGAGCTCTAAAAACTTAGCCTTAGGTCTTGCATGACGAATCAGTTCTATAACACCAAAGTTGAGGCCACTGCCACCGTGGACAGCATAGCCACTTGGCTTATTAATTGCCAATAACGCGTCATCTTCGAAAATAACATTTGTGTCTAACCAAGCCGTTTGTTGTTGTTTGGGCTCAATAACATGTGGCGCTCTTTCTCCTTCAACAGCGATAGGAGGGATTCTTACTTCATCATCTATTTGAAGACGATAAGTGGTATCGACTCGCTTTTTATTCACTCTCACCTCGCCGCTTCTAAGGATTTTATAAATATGGCTTTTAGGCACATTTTTTAAAATTTTTAAGAGAAAGTTATCGATTTTTTGTGTTTCACTTGCTTCGTCCACAATAACAAATGTGGCTTTTTCATGAGAAAAAATATTTTTAGTGTTTGTGTTTTGCGTCATATTTTGTTTAATTGGGTTTATACCCTATACTAGATGTGTTCAGTCTCTCTTAATCAATTGAATTGAAGAGATAATTTAAGCTGAATTATACCGTGACAACAAATTACTAAGGCTTTTTCCGCTCGCCTTATTTTAAGTAGCGGCCTTGAAACAAGGTTTAAAAATTTAAAGAATATTTTAGTTTTATTGCACATGTACATAACAAAGATTCATAAATATTTTGCTCAACAATCTTACAAATAAGATCTGTGACTAAGTAAATAATTTAAAAAAACTTTTTGAATAGAAAAAGTTTTAATTTAAGAAATACTAACCTTCCTTAAGGTTAGATGTGCACCTGAATAGCTGAAATACATTCTTTATCTTAAAACCTACTTGTAGGAGTTTTAGATAATGAAACGTATGCTTTTTAATGCAACCCAATCAGAAGAATTGCGTGTTGCCATTGTAGATGGTCAAAAATTAATCGATCTTGATATTGAACGTGGAAGTCGCGCTTTAAAGAAAAGTAACATCTATAAAGGCATTGTGACTCGTGTAGAACCTTCACTTGAAGCTGCTTTTGTAAACTATGGTACAGAGCGACATGGCTTTCTTCCCTTCAAAGAAATTTCTCCGCAATATTTTAAAGATGCAACTCAAAATCGCCCTCGCATTCAAGACGTTATTGAAGAAGGTCAAGAAATTATCGTTCAGGTCACAAAAGAAGAACGAGGCAATAAAGGGGCTGCACTTTCAAGCTACCTTTCTCTTGCAGGACGATACATTGTATTAATGCCAAACAATCCTGATGGCGGAGGCGTTTCAAGACGTGTTGAAGGCGAAGAACGTAATGAATTCCGCGATCATATTTCAAACTTAGATATTCCAGAAGGCATGAGTGTCATTGGTCGAACAGCAGGCGTGGGTTCGTCTCTTGAAGAACTGCAATGGGATTTAAATTATTTAAAGCAATTGTGGACAGCAATTGCTGAAGCATCCCAAGGTCAATCAGGCGCATTCCTGATCTATCAAGAAGGCAATCTTGTGATTCGCGCCATCAGAGACTATTTCCATCCTGAGATAGGTGAAATTCTTATCGATACGCAAGAGATCTATGATCAAGCCACACAATTTATGAATCATGTGATGCCAAATTATGTAGACCGCGTAAAACTCTACGAAGATGAGGTTTCTTTATTTTCCCGCTTCCAAATTGAACATCAAATTGAATCTGCTTTTTCAAGAGAAGTTAGATTACCTTCCGGTGGCGCTATTGTGATTGATCATACAGAGGCTCTTGTTTCTATTGATGTGAACTCATCAAGAGCTACTAAAGGAAGTGATATTGAACACACCGCATTTAATACCAATATTGAGGCTGCTGAAGAAGTGGCTAAACAATTAAGGCTTCGCGACTTGGGCGGTCTAGTTGTAATTGACTTTATTGATATGGAAAGCCAAAAAAATCAACGTGAAGTAGAAAATCGATTTAGAGATGCGCTTCATCACGATCGCGCAAGAGTCCAAACAGGCAAAATTTCGCGTTTTGGATTGCTCGAGCTTTCGCGTCAACGACTTCGTCCAAGTATTGGCGAGTCAAGTAATAGTATATGCACTAAATGTAATGGCACGGGCTCAATTAGAGATATTCAATCATCAGCATTACATATTCTTCGTATGATTCAAGAAGAAGCAATGAAAGAACATAATGCAACTATCTCAGCTCAATTACCAATTGAAGTTGCTACATTCCTTTTAAATGAAAAACGTTCAGATATCTTTAGTCTTGAACAACGCTTAAAAGTTGAAATTATATTAATCCCTAACAAACATCTTGAGTCTCCAAATTATTCTATCTCAAGCGCCAAGCAAGAGGATCTTGCAAATCAATCTAAGCCAAGCTATCAAATGATGGAGTCACTTAACGAGGGCAATCAAGTCTTAAATTATAAACAGGCATCTAATGAACCAAAACAAGAGCCTTTAGTAAAAGGTATCATTCCTGACACCCCTGCTCCGTCAGGATCAGGCAAGCCAAATAAAACATTATTTGGCTTCTTTAAAAATCTGATTGCTGGTGATGATGAAAGCACTGGAAATTCTAGTGAAGAAAAAACGGAAGTTTCTGAAGCAACAGAAAACAATCGTCCAAGACCGCAGCATAATAATCGAGGACGTAATAATCGTAATCAGAAATTTAAACAGCACAATAAAAAGCAACCTCAAGGAGAGATTCAGCCTTCTGAAACGGATGCAAGTTCAGCTTCAGAAAAAGTAACTCCTCCAGTTTCAAGACCGAATCAAGATAATAATAAACGAGGAAGAAACAATAATCGCGGACGATTTAATAAAGATCGTGGTGCGAGATCTAATCAGGGTCCAAATGATTTTGAGAAAAAAGCTTTAGCATCTCAAGAGGCACCCATTTTGAATAAATCTGCTGCTGAAGCAAGACCTAGTCAAGTAACAAAAACAGAGTCTAAGCCAATTGAAGCATCGAAAAAACCTGCTCCTCCAAAGCCTAGAAAAAAAGTAGAAGAAAAGCCAGTTGACCTAAAGGCAATCGGTCTTGAGCTTGTAGAAACAAAAGCTAAATCAAAACCTAAGGTTGCAAAAGAAGTAGAAGAAAAGCCGAAAAAAGTAGCGCCAAAGAAAACAGCTGCTTGGCAAAAGAAAGAAAAAGCTAAAGATGAGCCTATCGTAATGGTTGAAACAAAAGCTGCAAAGAAAAAATCTACTAAATAGATTGTTTAATGAAGCTTACTGATAACCAACCAAGGTAAGCGATTAATACTGACCCAACGACATGAAGCGCAATAAGAGTGAGTGAGGCGACAAGCTCATTCTTTTGCAGTAACTGAAAAATCTCAGCAGTAAATGCAGAGAATGTAGTAAGTCCCCCTAAAAAACCTATATTAATAATAAGTTTCAAATCTGGACTTAAGTCACTAAATAGTTCAAAAGCCCCCATCGATATCCCCATTAAGTATGCGCCTGCAAGATTAACTGTTAATGTGCCCATCGGATATATCGGATGAAGGGTATTTAATAAAATACCTATGCCCCAACGACTCCATGCGCCCATAGCTGCAGCAAAACCTATATATAGAAAATTTTTCAAGATAATTTTAAGAAATGCTCTCGATAATATTTTAATTCGTCGATCGAATCATATATATCCGATAAGGCTTCATGTTTGCTTGTTTTTTTAAAGCCTTGATAGAGCGTGGGTCTCCATCGACGTGAAAGCTCTTTAAAAACACTGACGTCTAGATTTCTATAATGAAAATAACTTTCCAAATTGGGCATATGCTTTGCCATAAAACGTCGATCTTGACAGATTGAATTGCCGCACATCGGAGATTTATTGGGTGCAATATGTTTTTTTAAGAATTCAATGGTTGCTTCTGAAGCGTAATTTTCATCAAAAGACGACTTTTTAACTCTTTCAATCAACCCTGATTTTGAGTGGGTAGATTGATTCCATGTATCCATACCATTCAATATCTCATCTGTTTGATGAATAACAATGACTGGGCCTTCTGCAATAATATTTAAATGGGGATCAGTCACCACAGTTGCTATTTCAAGTACTTTGTCGGTCTCGGTATTAAGGCCGCTCATTTCCATATCAAGCCATATTAAATTATCGTCCGAAGAGCTCATCATGATTTCCATTAAAATAATACTAATTGAGTGAAACAATCTACAACGCAAGATTGTTTTCATACAGAATACTAGAATATTAACTTAATTCAGAGACATTATGGACGAAATACTACGCAACACCTTTATTGCTGTTCTTACTTTAAGCACAGGCATTCATCTATGGCTTGCGCGAAGACATATTAACTTTGTATCCAATCATAAGAACAAAGTCCCTGATGCGTTTAAAAAAAATATCACCCTTAAAGATCATCAAAAAGCTGCAAATTATGCAATCGCAAAAAGTGAATTAGGTTCAAAAGATACAATCATCCAAGCTTCATTGCTTCTTCTTCTTACTCTAGGAGGATTGATTAGTGCGATCTCACATCTTTTTGATTCAATTTCATCGCCCCTCTTAAAAGATATTGCACTAATCTTGAGCGTCATGCTTGTTACCAGTCTGATTGATCTACCTTTCAATTACTACAAAACATTTAAGATTGATGAAGCATTTGGTTTTAATCGTATGACAAAGAAACTATTTTTTTCAGATCTTTATAAGCAGATGATTTTAGGGTTATGTCTTGGTTTGCCTATTTTATTTGTTGCATTATGGATGCTGCAAAATGCTGGGGTCTATTGGTGGTTTTATCTATGGGCAGTTTGGAGTTTATTTAATCTTTTAATTCTTGCAATCTACCCTACTTGGATCGCTCCATTTTTCAATAAGTTCTTACCTCTCAAAGATAAGACCTTAAAAACTAAAATTATTGCGCTATTAAAAAAATGTGGTTTTAAGTCTCAAGGATTATTTGTCATGGATGGATCTGCAAGAAGTAACCATGGAAATGCTTATTTCACAGGCTTTGGCAAAAATAAACGTATCGTATTTTTCGATACGCTTTTAGAACGTCTTAATCACAATGAAATTGAAGCTGTCCTGGCTCATGAGCTTGGGCATTTTCATCACAATCATGTTAAAAAAAGAATTGTAATGATGTTCCTTGTAAGTTTTATTGGCCTTGCAATTTTGGGCTATCTAAAAGATCAAACATGGTTTTATCATGCGCTGGGTATTAGCGAGCCAACAAATGGTAGCGCCTTACTTCTTTTTATGTTGGTTGGCCCCACTTTCATTTTTTTTATAAGGCCTATCATGGCATTCTATTCAAGGCAAAATGAATTTGAAGCTGATCGCTACGCTAAAACTCACTCGAGCGCAAAATATCTTAAAGAGTCATTAGTTAAACTTTACCGAGATAATGCATCAACTTTAACGCCCGATCCATTATATTCGGCATTTTATGACTCTCACCCCCCTGCATTACAGCGTATTGCAAGACTGTAACATTTCAAGGAAGCTTTTTTAACAGCACCAATGGTAAAATGTCGTATACCTTTATGGCACAGCGCTTATAAAAATGGATATTACAACACGCCTAGAATTTGATGCGGGGCATCGCATACCCAATCACAAAAGTAACTGTAAAAATCTACATGGTCATCGTTACGCAATTGAGGTCACGGTTACGGGCCCTATTCATGACGACAGAAAAAGTTCAGACTTTGGTATGGTGATTGATTTCTCTGATGTAAAGCAAATCATTAAGGATTTAGTAGTTGAGCCTTGGGATCATGCGTTCATTGTTTATCAAGACGATAAAGAGATTGTGAATTTTTTAAAAACACTACCAGATCATAAAACCGTTATATTTCCAGTGGTACCAACAGCAGAAAATATGGCATCAGAAGCTCACCGAATTTTAAATAGTGAATTTAATAAACGCTTTGATGGCCAACTTAAAATAAAACAAATTCGTATGTATGAAACGCCCAACAGCTGGGCTGATGCTATATAACTCAGATTACCAAATAAGCTTTTTTTCGCCTTTCATTTTATTCAAATAAGCTTCGTGACTTTTAAGCTCTTCGTCACTTGCTTTAAGAACAAAAAGATTGGCGGGGCGATGAGTATTTTTTTCTCCTGCAATATCTGTTCCGCTATATTGAAAATCAATCATTAGATCTTCTTGTCCGCGAGTCATAGCAAGGTAAACTTCAGCTAAAAGTTGTGCATCCAGCAAGGCACCGTGGAGACTTCTTTGCGAATTATCTATATTATAAAAACGGCATAAAGCATCTAAACTATTTCGCTGGCCTGGCCTCATATCCTTTGCCATTTTTAACGTATCAATAATATTAGCGACCACGTTTTCAATAGGCTGTCTTTCGATTAGTCCAAGTTCCATATTAATAAAACCCACATCAAATGGCGCATTATGAATAATCAGCGTTGTATCTTTTATGAATTCAATAAAATCAGAAGCTATTTCCGTAAATTTTGGTTTGTCTTGCAAGAAGTCTAGAGTAATACCGTGAACTTCTTGAGCTGCAGGATCTATTTCCCTGTCTGGATTCAAATAAAAATGAAAAGAATTATTTGTGGGTCGGCGATTTACGATTTCAACCGCTGCTATCTCAATAATTCGATGGCCCTGATTTGCATATAAGCCAGTTGTTTCTGTATCTAAGAAAATATGTCTCACTATAACCCTTTCAATAAGTTATCAACGCCCTGATTTGCTAGTTGATCAGCTTTCTCATTTCCATCATGACCTGCGTGCCCTTTAACCCAAAGCCACTCAATAACGTGCCCGGAAGCCAATTCATCAAGTCTTTGCCATAAATCTATATTTTTGATAATTTTCTTACTGCTATTTTTCCAGTGATTACGTTTCCATGTATGGATCCACTCCGTAATTCCTTTTTGCACGTAAGTAGAATCCGTGTATATTTTAATCTCTGAAGTCTGCTTAATGATTTCAAGGGCTTTAATTACAGCTAATAGCTCCATACGATTATTTGTAGTATCTTTTTCACCGCCACATATAGATTTCTCATTAGCTCCAGAGATTAATAATGCACCCCATCCGCCGTCTCCAGGATTACCTCTGCAAGCACCGTCTGTATATATGGTAATTGCAGGCTTCATCATTTGACTTTGAAAGTTCTGGATTTTTGTGCTGAATACACCGGCGCTTTAATCAATTTCTTTTTCCATGAAGGTTTAATAGTCGTCATACCATGCACTCTCTTTTGTATAACAAGAAAATAAAAACCTCCCAACATAGGCCACCATCGATCTCCTAGTTTCTCTATAGCATGTATTTTTTTTAACCATGATACTTGCTGAATAGGGGGAACATAACATCCCATTTTCCCTTCAGCCATTTCTAATCCCACAATAGGAAGCCATTCTTTAATTTTACTAAGTGATATAAATTTTGTATTCCAAGGGTAATCAATATCAAAACTTAAAAGTCTTTTTAAACCCCATAAGCTCGCTGGGTTAAATCCAGTAATGATGAGACGCCCTTCCGGCATAAGAACTCGATGGATCTCTTTAAGCAACTCATAAGGCTCGACCATTTGCTCAAGTATATGGGGTGCGATAAGTAAATCTACCGATGCTTCATCAAAAGGTAATGCATCGTTCGACGTCATTAAATCAGCGTGATTTGAGTTTAATGAAAACTTATTTTGGATGCGTGATTGATCTAGAAAGTCAATATCGAAATTACCCATTTGAATCGCATAAAATCCAAACGTATCCATGACTACAGGATTTATATAATCATATTCTAACGTAAGTAAATATTGGCCTAAGGGGCTTTTAAACCATTCTTGTGGTGAAATTTTAGGCATAAATGTATCTTATAATGATCGAAATACTTTACTATGAATACAAATGACAGGCTACAAAGAAAATCAATTAATTCATATAGATCCCATTGAAGCCTTTCAAGATAATTATATTTGGTTAATTCATAACGATCAAAATAGTATTATCGTTGACCCAGGTGATGCTAAGCCCGTCATAAGCGCCTTGGAGAGAAAAAAACTAAATCTAGTCGCTATTTTAATCACCCATCATCATGCCGATCACATTGGCGGTGTTATCGCTCTTCAAGAGAAATATCCACATATAAAGATCTTTGCGCCACAAAAAGATAAATATGACTTTGTCAATATAAGCCTTAAAAATGGGGACGAAATTAATATTCCGGAGCTTCAAATAAACTATAAAATAATTGAAATTCCTGGGCATACCCAAGGTCATATCGCGTATTACGATATGAAAAACCTTTTCTGCGGCGATACACTTTTTGCCTGTGGTTGTGGAAGAATATTTGATGGAACCCATGAGCAAATGTTTAACTCGTTAAAAAAAATTAGCGCACTACCCAAAAGCACAAAAATTTATTGTGCGCACGAATACACTAAAAAAAATATTGCATTTGCCTTGTCACTTAATCCAAATGATGTAAATCTCAAATCAAGAGAAAAACTTCTATCTAATGTAAAAAATACCATTCCATCCTCTCTTGAGGAGGAGTTAAAAACAAACCCTTTTTTAAAATGCACTTCTTTTGAAGCATTTAAGAAGCTTAGAGATCTCAAAGATCAATATTAATATGTCATCGCCATTTAAATATGCCTTATTTTTTATTTGCATCTCAGTATCGATGGCACCCATTGCTTTTGCCGAAAAAAATACCCTAGGAGAAGAAATTAGTATTCTAGATAACGATGTACTTGATCAAGAAATCAATAAGCTAAATTCATTAAACCTAAACTCAGCAGCCCCACCAAGTAAAACACAAAATTACCAAGCCAATAAAGCCGAAATAAATCTATGGCAACGTATTTATTCCAGATTTGAAATTAAGAATGAAAATAATTCAAGATCTAAGAAATATGAAGATTGGTATTCTGCGAGGCCTGAATATGTAGAAAGAATGATGGATCGCAGCCAAAAATATTTATTTTATGTTGTAGGTGAAGTTGAAAAAAGGGGTATGCCATCAGAAATAGCCCTTCTTCCAATGATAGAAAGCGCTTATAACCCTATTGCAAATTCAAGGAGCAAAGCTGTAGGAATATGGCAGTTTATTCCGTCTACAGGACGAGTCTATGGTTTAAAACAAGACTGGTGGCATGATAAAAGACGTAATGTTGTGGAAGCAACAAATGCTGCTCTTGATTACCTTCAAAAGCTTCACGCATTGTTTGGCTCATGGGACCTTGCTTTGGCTGCTTACAATGCTGGCGAAGGTACTGTAGGTCGGGCCATAGCTAAAAATAAAGCGAAAGGGCTCCCCACTGACTATGCGTCTCTTAAACTTCCAGGCGAAACGAAAGATTATGTGCCGAAGCTGCAAGCTATTAAAAATATTGTTTCAAACCCAACTCAATACGGACTTTATATAGATCCCATACCTAATAAACCTTACTTTACATCTGTGGAAGCACCTGCGGTTATTGATGCTGATCTTGCTGCAAATCTTGCTGAAATTTCTTATGATGAATTTTTACTTTTAAATGCTGAACATAGAAGACCTCTTATTAGAACAAACGATAAATCACAACGACTTATTTTGCCTATCAATGCTGCAGATACGTTTGTAAAAAATCTTAGTCAAAATGAAAAACCTTTGGTGTCATGGAATATATACCAACCAAAACATAACGAGAAAATAAAAGCGATAGCAAATAAATTTGACATGCAAGAAAGCGATCTCATCAAAGCAAATGATTTGAATCCGCAAAGAACAATCAAGACCTCAACGATGATATTGGTATCTAAAAAAGAAGGTGTGGGATCTAATGCGATCCAAGAGATTGATGAGTTAAAAGTTCAAAGTTATAAAAAAACTGAAAGCTCAGTTAAGCCAAACAAGCATAAAGTAAAATCAGGAGATACACTTAATAAAATTGCTAAAAGATATGATATACATATTGATGAATTAAAAGATATCAATCAAATGACTTCCTCAGATATTCAAATTGGGTCTATCCTTCAACTTCAAAGAAGTAATTAATTAACTACACATATGTATTTCAAATATATATTCCTCTTATTCGTTTTGGCAAATATAACATCGTGCAGCGATAAAAAAGAAATCGCTTACAACTATGAAGGTACATTCCAAAGTGAAAGAGGCGGAATGCTTATCGATGCCATGTCTGGTGAGCCAAGCAATCTCATTTCCATGATTGCAGGTGACTCAGCATCATCAGCTATCTCAGGAAATATTTTTAATAAACTT
>Ga0208598_1000029_pt1 | contig 59458 bp, 44 predicted proteins | sample LakMenEpi22Jun12_FD_150726 | JGI IMG/M metagenome (GOLD analysis project Ga0208598, IMG submission 150726) | Freshwater microbial communities from Lake Mendota, WI - 22JUN2012 deep hole epilimnion (SPAdes) | ecosystem: Environmental > Aquatic > Freshwater > Lake > Epilimnion/Euphotic zone ... | reverse complement strand
TAACCCCTGTCGGGCTCCAGAGATGGGTGCCATTTTGCGACATTTTGTACGCAACCGACTGAAGCGACCCGTTGCGCTGGTCTTGGTAGGCTACTATCAAGTTATCGCTTGCGTCAAGGCAGATGCTGTACACGAAGGTGGCCGAGCCGGAGGGTTGGTTATCGACCAAAACACCATCGGGCCCCAGCAGTTTTGTGCCATCCGCATCTAATAATTGCGCCCGCATATCATAGTTGCCTCCGTTGGCATGATAAAATGCCACCCAGGTCTTTCCGGTTCTGGTGATGGCGGTTTGCAGGTCTGCAACGGGCAGTGTCGATACCTCAAGATTAAGGAGCGTATTCGGATTCCACTGGGCAAGCAGCTGCTGGCAAACCAAGAGGAACAGGGGGAGGAGTCGGGATATTTTCATGGGGGTAAATGTGGCTAGTATTAACACTAAGTTTAAGAACAGGAATTTCTTTCACATTAGCTTCGTAATTTTTTGATAATAACCAACTTATCGGTTGGTTAATGCCCTTGAAAAGTAAGACTAATTATGCGTTACCTGCAAAAAACTTTCTGTTCGCGATTAATCATTTCTATAGCTGTTCTTTTCATTTTTAATGGGGTATGTGCACAATGTCCAGTAATAGATAGTAGAAAAAAAATGCCCTTGGGTAATCAATTGTAAAATGGGAATAATAGTAGAAGGTTGGGGGCATCAGACCCTTCCCGGGTAACGCTCCAGCGCCTTTTCCAAACAATCCATTGCGGCATTGATGGCCTTAGTGTTCAATACATAGGCCAGTCTTACCTCTTGTTTGCCTAGTCCGGGCGTGCCATAAAAGCCCGTGGCGGGCGCCAGCATCAAGGTTTGATCTTGATAAGAGAACGATTCCAGCAACCACTGACAAAAGCGATCGCTGTCATCGATGGGAAGTTTAGCCATGGCATAAAATGCACCACCGGGATTGGGGCAATACACACCCGGTATTTGATTGAGTCTTTTGACCAGCAGATCTCTTCTGTTTTGGTATTCGGCTTTTGGAATGTCAAAGTAATTAGCCGGGAGGTCAACGGCTGCCTCTGCCAAGATCTGCGCCAGTCCCGGCGGACTCAAGCGGGCTTGTGCAAATTTCATAGCCGCCTCATAGACTTCTTTGTTCTTGGTTACAAAAGCGCCTATGCGGGCACCGCAGGCACTATAGCGTTTAGAGATGGTATCCATCACCACTACTTGCTGCTCCATTCCCTCCAGTTGCAATGCACTCATGCATTCCCCTTCGTAGGCGAACTCACGGTAGGCCTCATCACTGAAAAGATAGAGATCGTGCGAAAGACAGATACTGCGAAGCGCCATCATTTCTTGTGCACTGTAGAGATAGCCGGTAGGATTATTAGGATTACAGATCAAAATGGCCTTGGTACGCGGGGTGATCTTTTTTTCAAAAGCCTCAATGGGGGGAAGGGCAAATCCACTTTCGATAGAGGAGGTTACGGGAACTACCGTTACGCCTGCTGCACAGGCAAATCCATTATAATTGGCATAGAAGGGTTCGGGTACGATCACCTCATCTCCCGGGTTCAGACAGGCAAAGAATCCAAATTGAATCGCTTCACTACCACCGGCCGTTACGATAATTTGGTCCTTGGTCACCTGAATATTGTTTCTGTTGTAATATTCGACCAGTTTTTTTCGGTACGATTCATTACCCGCACTATGGCTGTATTCCAATACTGGAATCGGTGCTTTTCTAACAGCTTCCAATACGGCAGGGGGTGTTTCTATGTCGGGTTGTCCAATGTTGAGATGATAGACCTTGATTCCCTTTTTTTTGGCAGCTTCTGCAAAGGGAACGAGTTTGCGGATAGGAGAGGCGGGCATTTCCATGCCTCGCTTGGCAATAGTTGGCATAGCACAAAGTTAAGCAAGACGCATAGTATGCAAACCAATACCTTTGCGCCACCCCTATGGCCCTTCGCTTTCTTATACTTTTACTCATTGGTTTCGCCCCGTTGCATGCGTTGTATGGGCAGATCTGTACAGGCAGCTTGGGCGATCCGGTGGTCAAGATCGATTTTGGTACGGGATCCTCCTCGTTTAGCTTTACGGCACCGGGCTATCAGCTTACCACTTCGGCTTGTCCAAATGATGGATTTTACAGCATTACAACCTCACAGTCTAGCTGCAACAGGCAGTGGCATAATGTAAATAGCGATCATACAGGAGGCGGTGCATTCATGATGGTCAATGCCTCGCAGACGCCCGGCGATTTTTTTGTGCAGTCGCTTACTAATCTTTGTCCTAACACCACATACGAATTCTCCGCCTGGGTCTTGAATGTGGTCAATAATCCTGCGCTGATCAAACCGAATTTGATCTTTAAGATCGAGGCCGCCGATGGAACCGTACTGGCACAGCATGCAACGGGCGATATTGAGGTTTTTGCGCAGCCCACCTGGCAACAGGTAGGCTTCTCCTTTACCAATGGAAATTCGAATGCGCCGGTGGTGTTGCGAATCACTAATAATGCACCCGGCGGGCAGGGCAACGACCTGGCCCTTGATGATATTAGTTTTCGTCCCTGTGGCCCTGTGGTGGTGACAACCATGGTGGGGTTGGGCGATACGGTCCGTGTGTGCCAACCTAACCAAAGCTTGTATAATTTTCAGGCACAGGTAACGGCCGGTACGGGCAGTTTTGCATACCAGTGGCAGCTGAGCCGCGATACCGGTCGAAGTTGGATCGATATTGATGGCGCTACATCACTTCTCTTTACTCGCACTGCAACCGCACCGGGGTTATACTTGTACAGAATGGGAGTGGCAGCCTCATCTTCCATTGCTACTTCTTCTTGTCGGGTTAACAGTAACGTTCAATGGGTCGATGTGTTTGACTTACCCCTTGCACAAGCTGGCCCCGATCGGGTAAAATTTTTAGGAAGACCCGTACGCTTATTGGCCACCGCCAACGAGGAGGTGGGTACGCGTTATGCCTGGACGCCTGCATTAGGACTTTCTGATGCTTCACAGCTCAATCCGCTGGCAGATCCGGCACAGAGCACCGAGTATACCTTGACCGTTACGTCCCGCTATGGTTGTGTAAACAGCGATCGCGTAAGGGTCGATGTGGTGTCTTCCATTTTTGTGCCCAATGCGTTTACGCCAAATGCTGACGGAAAGAACGATCGGTGGACCATACCTTCTTTGACCCCCGAGCTGGGTGCTATGGTAAGTGTTTTCGATAGGGCCGGTCAGCTTGTGTACCAGGCCCGCAGTGCCGCCGTTTCGTGGGATGGGACCTACAAGGGAGTGCCACTGGCAACAGGGATATATGTTTACCAGATCACTTTCGTTGATGCAGACCCGCTGAAGGGCACTTTATTTTTGCTACGATAAAAAAACCCTCCGCTTGTGGGAGGGTTTCGATTTTTTATTTCGTTTAGCAGCGATTATGACTTTTTTGCTGCTGCCTTTGGTGCTTGCTTTTGCATCTCTGCATAGGCTTCGGCACTCAGCACCTCTCCAACGATCTTTACGATTTTGACCTCGTCTACACCGGCGAACTTAATGTTCACGTCTTTGGTAAAAGGAGCCACAGCTGCGGCATTGTATTGAACTTTTAACTTGGCAGAAGCGCCGGGTTGAATGGGCTCGGTGATCTTTTCGGGAGTGGTACATCCGCAACTGGCCCAGCTGTTTTCTACGACCAGGGGTTTGTTACCGATGTTTTTGATTTCAAAAGCATACGTTACAGGCTCGCCCTGTTTGATCTTGCCAAAATCATGTTTTTCAGTGTTCATTTTTACAAGAGCATCTACTTTGGTCTGGGCAAAAGTACATACTGAGAAAACGAGCATCAGGGAAGCAAATAATAATTTTTTCATAGTCAGAAATTTGAATAACAAATATAGTAAAATAGTTCTCACTTCTCAATTCGGCTGTTTTGTAGTCCTCTTTTTAGCATTTCTCTAACCCCGTGCTTTCTTCTTATTTTTGCCGCATGGAAAACCTGCATCCTGATCAGCTCTCGTATGACCTTTTTAAACAAGAGGTTATCAGGGACTTTCGTACCGCCTGCCTAAGCCGAGAGATCAGTCTGCTGGGGCGTAAAGAGGTGCTGGGTGGAAAGGCCAAGTTCGGGATCTTTGGCGATGGCAAAGAGGTAGCCCAGGTGGCCATGGCCAAATTCTTTATGCCCGGCGACTTTAGAAGCGGGTATTACCGCGACCAGACCTTTGTGCTGGCTACCGGCATGGGTACCCCCGAGGCCCTTTTTGCACAGCTCTATGCAGACCCCGATCTGGGCAGAGAGCCCTTTAGCGCGGGCCGCCAGATGACTAGTTTCTTTGCTACGCCCACTGTCGATGCTACGGGTGAGTGGCTCGATCTGACCAGTACTAAAAATAGCTCCAGTGATATTGCACCCACCGCGGGGCAGATGCCCCGGGCCCTGGGCTTGGCTCATGCCTCACGTTTGTTCAGACAGGTGAGTTCGCTGCACCATCTGACACATCTTTCGCACATGGGCAATGAAGTTTGTTTTGCTACCATCGGCGATGCATCTACCAGCGAGGGTCATTTTTGGGAAACGATAAACGCTGCCACTGTCTTGCAAGTTCCATTGGCGGTATTTGTGTGGGATGACGGATACGGCATCTCCGTACCCAAACAATATCAAACGGCCAAGGGATCCATCTCAGCCGCCTTACAAGGTATGCAGCGAACCGAAGAAGAAAGCGGATTGCAGATATACCGGGTAAAGGGATGGGACTATGCCGGCATGTGCGAGGCATTCGAAGAAGGTATTCGTTTGGCAAGAGAGCAGCACGTGCCCGTGTTGTTTCATGTGGAGGAGCTTACGCAACCGCAGGGTCACTCTACGTCGGGCAGCCACGAACGATACAAATCATCCGATCGTCTTACCTGGGAAAAACAATGGGACGGTATTGAAAAGATGAGAGAGTGGTTACTCGAAAATGGGTTGGCTACCCAATCGTTGTTAGACGAGATTCAAGCGCAATCAAAAGAGCTGGCCAAGCAAAGCCGCGATACAGCCTGGAAGCAATACATACAACCCGTAAAGGAGCAAGTGGTAAAAGCGGTTACGCTGATCACCGAGCTTTCACAAGCTTTTCCTGAGCAGGCTGCTGTCTTGCAAGCGATCTCTACCATGTTGCAAGCCAGTCGCGATCCGCTGAGAAGAGAAGTAATGAAAGCGCTCTATCAAAGCATCGAGTGCGCTGGCGATCATCCTCACTGTTTTGCCATCAAGGATTATTACAACGACCTGCTGCAAGAAAATCAGCGGCTCTATAATTCATATCTCTACGACCAGGGGCCCAAGAGTGCCTTGAACGTTCCTGCGGTAGCCCCGGTCTATGCATCCGACGCACCCTCATTGAATGGATTTGAGATCATCAACCGTTATTTCGATCAGCAATTTTCCATTAACGAAAAGCTCGTCGCTTTTGGAGAAGATCTCGGTCAGATAGGCGATGTGAACCAGGGATTCAGCGGGTTGCAAGAAAAGCACGGCAAAGAAAGAATCTTCGATACGGGTATTCGTGAGCTTACCATCATGGGAAGCGGCATCGGGATGGCATTGCGGGGGCTTCGCCCCATTGCGGAGATCCAATATCTCGATTATCTGCTCTACGGATTACAACCGCTCAGTGATGATGTGGCCACGGTGCATTACCGCACAGCTGGTCGGCAGAGCTGTCCGTTGATCGTGCGTACCCGCGGGCATCGCCTCGAGGGGATCTGGCACAGCGGCTCTCCAATGGGAATGATCATCAATTCGCTTCGTGGAATACACGTTTGTGTGCCTCGTAATATGACGCAAGCGGCCGGCATGTACAATACACTTTTACGCAGTAACGATCCCGGACTGGTCATTGAGTGTCTGAACGGCTATCGTCTAAAGGAGAAACTTCCTTCTAACCTAGACTCATTTACTGTGGCTCTCGGTGTACCCGAGGTAATTCATCCCGGTTCGGATATAACGATCGTGTCGTATGGTTCTACCTTGCGCGTTATTGCAGAAGCGGTGCATCGGTTAGAGCAAGTCGGTATCAGCTGCGAACTGATCGATGTGCAGACCCTTCTTCCCTTCGATCTTCATCATCATATTGTCGATTCGCTCAAAAAGACCAATCGAATCTTATTTGTAGATGAGGATGTGCCTGGGGGTGCGGCTGCTTACATGTACAATAAAGTGATGGAAGAGCAAGGCGGATACAAATTCCTCGATGTGGCACCCCGCACCATTACGGCCAAGCCGCATCGCCCTGCTTACGGCAGCGACGGTGATTATTTCAGTAAGCCTAATGCAGAAGAAATAGAAAAAGTGGTCAAAGAAATGATGGCCGAATAGCTGCGTAACTTTTCTCTGCGTTATCCCATGTTGTGAAATACCTTCTGAACGTCTTCGTCTTGTTCTAGTTTTTCGATCAATTTACTGACCTCTTCGGCTTGCTCATCATTTACCGGTACGGTCACGGTTGGGATCCACTCCAGCTCGGCGCTCAGCGGGGTGATCGATCTGTCTTCGAATGCTTTTTGCATATTGCCAAAATCGGTAAAGCCGCATCGCGCGACCAAGATCTCGTCTCCGTTATCGGCTGTACTTTCTCCAAGTTCCTCGAGCCCTGCATCGATCAACTCCAATTCGAGCGATTCTGCATCGATCCCCTCGGGCTTTAATTTGAATACGCCCATTTTCTTGAACTGAAAAGAAACGCTTCCACTGTTACCGAGTGAGCCGCCTCCTTTGTTAAAGTGTGATTTTACGTTCGCTACGGTTCTTACATGATTATCGGTGGCGGCCTCTACCAAAATGGCTACCCCGTGTGGTCCGTACCCTTCGTACAAGATCTCATCATAGTTGGCCATCTCTTTACCGAGTGCTCTTTTGATGGCGGCCTCTACCCGGTCTTTGGGCATGTTGACCGACTTGGCGTTTTGAACACACCTTCTGAGGGCAGGGTTGGTATTGGGGTCGGTTCCGCCGGCTTTAACGGCGATCACGATCTCTTTTCCGATGCGGGTAAATTGTTTGGCCATGCGGTCCCAGCGGGCAAACATGGTCGATTTTCTTACTTCAAATATGCGTCCCATATGGTAGGGGTTAAGGGTTGCAAAAATACGGCAATGAAGCAAAAGAAAAACCGCCTCAGTGAGGCGGTTTCACATAACGACGCGTTGGCAAGCAACCGTTATGAAGAGCGTAATTTACTTCTTTGACGACTATAGGTAAAATAGATCACTAGTCCGATTGCCATCCAGATCAACGCTACTTTTAGCGTTTGTGTGTCAAGACCTGCGATCATGGCCAGGCAGATCACGGCGCCCAGTGTAGAGACCAGCGGAACAGCAGGTGTTCTGAAGGGTCTTTCGATATGGGGTGATTTGACCCGTAAGATCCACACACCAATGCTTACCAAAACGAAGGCAAATAGAGTACCGAAGCTGGTCAGATCTCCAGCCACATGTCCGGGAACAAAGGCGGCAAATGCGCCTACGAATACGAATAGGATCCAGTTGGCTTTATAGGGTGTCTTGTATTTTTTGTGCAGCTCTCCAAATGCACTGGGTATAAGACCGTCGTTACTCATCGTATAGAAAATACGACTTTGGCCCATCAGCATTACCAGTATCACCGAAGAGAATCCGGCCAGGATAGCGACTGTAACGGCATCGGCCAGCCACTGGTATTCTTTCATGTAGGTACTGATGGCATAGGCCACTGAGGCCTCTCTTCCCTTTTCGGGATCCACAAAATCGGTCCAGGGAGCTACACCGGTCAGCACGTGTCCAAACAAAATGTATAAGATGGTACAAACAGCGAGCGATCCCATAATACCTATGGGCATATCACGCTTCGGGTTCTTGGCCTCTTGCGCAGCAGTGCTCACGGCATCGAATCCAATGAAAGCAAAGAATACGATTGCTGCACCACCAAGCACGCCTCCCCATCCATGTTTATTCCATCCACTGTAGTCGGCGATCACTTTACCGGCTTGATCGGTCACTGCGGCCGTTCCTTCCGGAATCATGTACGGTGTGTGATTCTCGGGGCGGATATACTGCCATCCTATGGCAATGAACAAGATTACGATAGCCACCTTAATAAAAACGATAATGGCATTGACGATCGCAGATTCTTGTGTGCCTTTAATCAACAGCAACGTAAGCGCTAGCAGAATAACCAAGGCAGGCGCATTCATAATACCCTGGTGCAGCACTCCTGCAGAATCGGTATAACTCTCAAAGGGGGAATGACACCATTCATACGGTATGGCCCCTCCCAAAAGTTTATTTAAATATTCACTCCAGGCAATAGCCACTGTGGCTGCTCCCAATGCGTATTCCATAATGAGAGCCCATCCGATGATCCAGGCGATCAGCTCCCCCATGGTCACGTAGGAGTATGCGTACGCACTACCTGCAATGGGAATCATAGAGGCGAATTCGGCATAACACAAGCCGGCAAAGGCGCAACCGATGGCGGCTATGATAAAAGAAAGCGTTACGGCGGGTCCGGCAGCCTGACCGGCAGCCGCTGCGGTGCGAACAAACAATCCGGCGCCAATGATGGCTCCAATGCCAAGGGCTACAAGATTGCCTGCGCCCAATGTTCTTTTAAGACCTTTCTCACTGTCAGCCGCTTGGGCCAAAATCTGGTCCAGTGGCTTTTTTGCAAATAAGCTCATGCGTTGGTTTTTAGGAATCTCTAAGATAGTGATTGATGCTAAAACTCTTTAATTTTTTGTAGCGGCAGTACCCCTTCCCAAGGCTAGATAGTAGAGAGGAATGCCCAGCAGCACAATTATGAACCCGGGCCAGGTGTATTCCGGCTTGTAAATAATAAGTAGCACGCAAAAGGCTGCACCCATCAGCATATACAAAGCAGGCAAAAAGGGATAGCCAAAAGCGCGGTAGGGGCGGGGCAGGTCGGGTCTTTTCTTGCGTAAGATAAAAATACCCGCAATGGTCAGCATGTAAAATAATACGACCACAAAAGAGATCATATCGAGCAGTTGTCCGTATCGGCCACTCAAACTCCAAATGGCGGCCACTACACACTGCAGCCAAAGTGCGGCTTGGGGAACGGACTGTTGGTTGAGTTCTCCTGCTTTTTTAAAGAATAGTCCATCTTTGGCCATGGTGTAGTAGACTCTTGCCCCGGCCATGATCAATCCGTTATTGCATCCAAAAGTTGATACCATAATTAGCGCGGCGATCAAAATGGTGCCGAACGAAGGAAAGATGCTATTGGCTGCGGCAACGGCCACGCGGTCATCGGTAGGAAAGGCCAGTTGATCGAGTGGCAGCACATGTAGATACATCAGGTTGGCCGCAACATAAATGAGCGTTACCACCAATGTGCCAAGCAACAAGCTAAGGCCAATGTTTCGTTGTGGGTTTTTCATTTCTCCCGCAATAAAGGTTACATTGTTCCAGGCATCAGAGCTAAAGATCGATCCTACCATCGAAGCGGCGATGGCACCCATTAGAGCAGCGCCCGATATTGGCAACCAGTTGCCAGCTACCAATGCGCCGGCCTCATTTTTAACACCCGTATTTTGCATGGCGGTAAATCCGGTCGACCAGTTGGCCGTCCAATAGCTTTGTTTGGCCAGCAAAAATCCAAAGACGATCAATCCGAAAAGCGCAAGTAGTTTGGCACTGGTAAATAAGGTCTGAATGAATTTACCTTCTTTTACGCCCCTGGAATTAACATAAGTGAGAAGCACGATAATAAAGATCGCTACCAACTGACCGGCATAAATTTTTATGAAGCCCAGGTCGTAGAGCAAATGGTTGTTGCCCAGCTCGGGCACCATGTAGGCTAGAAATTTTGAGAAAGCGACTCCCACCGCAGCGATAGTTGCAGTTTGAATAACGGCAAAAAAACTCCAGCCGTATAAAAAACCCATCAGAGGGTTATAGGCTTCTTTCAGGTAAACATATTGCCCACCCGCTTTCGGAAACATGCCACTGAGTTCTCCGTAGCTCACGGCCGCTGTGATGGTCATAAAACCGGTCAGCACCCAAACGGCGACCAGCCATCCTGCACTGCCCACATTGCGGATAATGTCCGCGCTCACAATAAAGATGCCCGATCCGATCATCGATCCGGCTACGATCATGGTTCCGTCCAGCAGTCCCAGTGTGGGTTTAAAAGAAGGATTGTTCTCTGGCATGACAAGGGGGTTTATGAAAAAAGTAAGTTACAGTATTTGTTTCATACGGCACTGCAATATAAATGCTTTCTAAAATTTTTTGAATGCAGGAATTTTACCGATTTTCGATGCATCGTAATTATAACCTGCTTGCCATGAAAAAAACGAATCGACTGACCACCTACATACTTTTATCCATGCTTGCAGGGGTTTTGGTGGGCTACCTCGTTCACGTTAACGCCGACGCGGTCTTTATCAAGGAATTTTCAGCCAACGTAAAATTGCTGGGCAAGGTTTTTATCCGAATGGTGCAAATGATTATTGCCCCATTGGTCTTTTCTACGCTGGTAGTTGGTATCGCCAAGCTTGGCAATCTATCTGCAGTGGGCAGGGTAGGAGGTAAATCGATGCTCTGGTTCATTACCGCTTCGCTCATTTCACTGAGCATCGGGTTAGTGTTGGTCAATTTGTTTCAACCCGGTCATTACATCAATCTCTCTCAGGCCGATACAGAGGGTGTAAAGGATCTCATGACCAAAAAGCAAGAATTCTCGCTCGAAAAATTCGTTGAGCATATCATCCCTCGCAGTGTAATGGAGGCGATGGCTACCAATGAGGTGTTACAGCTTGTGGTATTCTCCATTTTCTTTGGAGTGGCTACCACTGCTTTGGGTGAGCAGGCCAAGCCTGTTATCAAAGCCCTCGATGCGGTCTCCCATATTATTCTTAAGATGGTGGGCTACGTAATGAATATCGCGCCATTTGGTGTGTTTGGGGCGCTGTGTGCGGTGGTCGCCTCTCGTGGTCTTGGCATCTTTGAATTTTATTTTATCTACTTCGTTTATTTTCTGCTCGGCATCGCCGTACTCTGGATCTTATTGCTGGCAGTAGGGTATCTGATCATCGGCTCTCGTATGGCGGCCCTACTCAAGCGCATCGGCACACCCTTATTGATCGCGTTTAGTACGACCAGCAGCGAAGCGGTATTTCCGAAGCTAACCGAAGAGCTCGAACGCTTTGGCTGTAAAGACAAGATCGTATCCTTCGTACTGCCATTGGGCTACTCGTTCAATCTCGACGGCAGTATGATGTATATGACTTTTGCCAGTATGGCCATTGCGCAGGCTTATGGCATACAATTAGACCTGGGAACCCAGATCACCATGTTGTTGGTGTTAATGTTGACCAGTAAGGGAATTGCCGGAGTACCGCGTGCCTCATTGGTCGTCGTACTAGCCACGTGCTCCATGTTCAATATTCCTCCCGAGGGAGTAGCATTGATCTTACCCATCGATCATTTTTGCGATATGTTTCGCTCTGCCACCAATGTGGTAGGTAATGCGCTTGCCACCACTGTCGTGAGTAAATGGGAAGGCGAACTGGCCCCTGGCGAAGCGACCGCTTAATCAATATTATCATGTCTATCTTTTTGCTCGAGGCTTTTAATTGGACTAACCTGTTGCAACCTCAGTTCTATGTTGAGAATGGCGGATTGTGGTTACTGCTTTTCGTTGTATTTGCAGAGACAGGTCTTTTTGTTGGCTTCTTTTTGCCCGGAGATTCCCTATTGTTCGTTGCAGGCATCTATGCACACGAGATCACTCGTAAGACCGGTGAGGTAATTCCGGGGCTGGCCCATCAATTTTTAGACACCATCGGACTGGGCATGATACGCAATGAGTGGGTCGATCTGCTGGTACTCTCGGCTCTCATCGCCTGTATGGGTATTTTGGGTAATATGGTAGGATATTGGACCGGGCGCAAAGTGGGTCCTGCCATGTATCAATGGAGAGATCGATTGCTCTTTAAAAAGAAATACTTGCACCAGGCCCGCGAGTTCTACGAAAAGCACGGGGGACTGGCCGTGATCGGTGCACGTTTTTTGCCTCTTATCAGAACCTTTGCCCCCATTGTGGCCGGCATCGTACAGATGGACCGGGCCAAGTTTAATTTTTTTAATGTGGTGGGAAGCGTTTCTTGGGTTTTCTCGATGATCTTCTCCGGCTACTTTTTACAAAAGTGGATCCTGGCCAGCTATGGCTTTGATCTAAAGGAACACCTCGAAGTGATCGTACTGGTCATTGTGTTGGTGACCACGGCTCCGGTAATATTTAAGATGGTAGCAGGTAAGACTAAGTCAAATGAATAATACCCCCCGTCATACACTCTTCAATGTAACGGTGATCGTAGCCGCTTTGGGATATTTTGTAGATATCTATGATCTTTTGTTGTTCGGCATTATTCGAATTCCCAGTCTGCAGTCGCTGGGTCTCACCCCCGAGCAGGTCAAGCTCGATGGAGAGATCATCTTGCAGTGGCAAATGTGGGGGCTTTTGCTTGGAGGGATCATTTCAGGGGTTATTGGGGACAAACGAGGCCGCCTCAGTGTTTTGTTTGGTTCGATCATTCTTTACTCGGCGGCCAATATTGCCAATGGGTTTGTTGAGACAGTAGAGCAGTACAAGTGGATTCGGTTTGTGGCCGGATTGGGACTGGCCGGTGAACTCGGCGCTGGAATCACCTTGGTATCTGAGGTAATACCCAAGCAAAAAAGAGGACTCGCTACCTCATTTGTAGCCGGAATAGGGCTAACAGGCGCCATACTCGCTTATTTTATGAAGCAGCAATTCGATTGGCGTACCTGCTATTTTATTGGGGGTGGGCTTGGGATCGCGTTGTTACTGCTTCGCATCTCTGTGCTAGAGTCTAGTATGTTCCATCAGGTAAAGGAACAAAAGATCTCCCGGGGTAATTTCTTTTTGTTCTTTACTAACCTCGATCGATTCAAGCGCTACTTGTTTGGGATTTTGATCGGACTGCCCACCTGGTATGTGATCGGGATCCTTGTTACGTTCTCAAATGATTTTGCCCTGGCTTTTGGCATTACCGAAAAGATCGATCCGGGCAAGGCTATCATGTTTGCCTATGCGGGTATTTCGCTGGGCGATATCTTAATTGGGTTGGTCAGCCAGTGGCTTCGCAGCCGCACTCGTGCGCTCTACATCTTCTATGGCATCACCATGTTGTTCATGGTCTTGTATTTTACCATTCTTTGGCAAGGTAGTGCCGCCACCTTGTACCTGGTGTGTGCCGGGCTTGGTTTTGGGACCGGCTTCTGGGCCATTTTCGTTACCATGGGTGCGGAGCAGTTTGGCACCAACCTGCGTGCCACTGCGGCTACTACCATTCCCAATATGGTCAGAGGAATGCTGGCCATATTTATTTTGCCCATGTTCAAGTGGCTGCAGTCATTTCCATCGATCGGCTATATTAACGCAGGTATAATTAGCGGAGTGATTATCATGGCCATCACCTGGACGGCCGCCTTGCTTACAAAAGAGACCTTTCACAAGGACCTTGAGTTCATAGAAGAGTAAGTTTAGTTACGCTCGCTGAGTTCGAGCCATCGCATTTCTTTCGAGTCGATGGTACTGCTAACATGCTCCATGCGTAAAGAGAGTTCTGTCAGTTGCTCATACGAACAGGTTCCGCTTGCCAGTTGCTCACCGATCTTTTTTTTCTCTTCGTTGAGTGTCTGTAGCTCTTTTTCCAATAGCTCAAATTCTCTTTTTTCCTTAAAGGAAAGTGATTTCTTTTCTGCGGTAGCGACCACGGCAGCCGAGATGGGCTGTGTGCTCGTTTCGATCGTGGCACCCGCACCCTTTTTTTCGGTGGATTCTTTTTTGCCTACCTCCTGCCGGTATTGACTGTAGTGACCCGGAAAATCTCGGATGACCCCATCGCCCTCAAAGACCAGCAAATGGTCTACCAGGCGATCCATAAAGTAGCGGTCATGCGAGATGATCAACAAGCAGCCACCGAATTCAAGTAAAAAATTTTCAAGCACTGCCAGGGTCGGTAGGTCCAGATCGTTGGTGGGCTCGTCAAGGATCAGAAAGTTGGGATTGCGAAATAAAATAGACAGTAAGTGCAATCTTCTTTTTTCTCCGCCGCTCAGCTTACTGATGTAGGTGTATTGTTTGTCCGGCTCGAACAAGAAAAGTTGCAGAAACTGGGCGGCACTCAGTGATCCTCCGGTGGCCAGCGGAAAATTCTCGGCGATATTTTTTACGAACTCAATGACCCGTTGGTCCTCTTTTAATTGCAGCCCCTGTTGCGAGTAGTTCCCAAAAACGATGGTATCGCCTACATTGATCTTTCCGCTGTCTGCCTCTTCGATTCCTTGCAAAATATTGGTAAAGGTCGATTTGCCTACACCGTTAGCTCCAATAATGCCCACCCGTTCTCCTTTTTTGAACGTGTAATCGAATCCCTTTAGGATGATGGTGTCTCCGTAACTCTTATAGATCTTTTTTAGTTCGATGATCTTTCCGCCCAACCGGCTCATCTTCATAGAAAGCTGTAACGAGGCCTCTTGGGTTTGTTTCGATGCCTTTTCGGCGATGGTATAAAAATTATCTTGCCGGCTCTTGCTTTTGGTCGTACGGGCCTTAGGTTGTTTTCTCATCCACTCCAATTCTCTGCGGTAGAGATTGCGCGCCTTGTCTACCGAGGCCTTGTCACTTTCAACACGCGCTGTTTTTTTCTCGAGGTAATTCTCATAATCGCCTTTGTATACATGCAACTGACTTCCTTCCAGTTCCCATACCTCTTGGCATACATTATCTAAAAAGTAGCGATCGTGCGTGACCAGTATCAGTGTCAGGTTCTCTCTGTTCAAAAATTGCTCCATCCATTCTACCATGCCCACATCAAGATGGTTGGTGGGCTCGTCCATTATGAGAAGACAGTTCTTGTGTTCAAAGCCAATATCGATCAATGTCTTGGCAAGCGCTACTCGTTTACGCTGTCCGCCGCTCAGTGTTCCGATGGGTTGGTCCAGCTCTTTTATCTTGAGCTTGTCCAAAATCTGTTTGACCTTGGCGTCTACGTCCCAAGCCCCTAATTCATCCATTTTAATAATGGCCTCGTTAAGTTTTTCCGCGTTTTGCGAGATGGTGGCTGCCTCATAGGCTCGAACCGCATTCATAAGGGGGTGATCATAGAAAAAAATGGTCTCTGCAACCGTTTTTTGTGGGTCAAAAGCGGGTTCCTGCTCAAACAAGATCACATCGACCTCTTTGTTGATCCACACCGTTCCGGTATCCGCCGTTTCTTGTCCGGCCAAGATCCGAAGCAATGTAGATTTGCCCGATCCGTTACGTGCAATAAGAGCGATCTTGTCTCCCTGACTAATATGAAAGCTGATCGAAGAGAACAGGGGGTTAATTCCAAAACTTTTCGATAGGTTCTCAACACTTACAAAATGCATTGCGCAAAGATAGGTTCGTTCAGGCGGTCTGCCGGTATTAAATCACTTGTAGCGTAGAGCTCTTAACTGGCAATTAACAGACAGAGTAGTAGCGTAATGACCACGATGGCCGCCACGCGGTATCTTTTCCAGTTTCTTTCGTTGCTTTTTTGTTGGATCGCCCTTCGGATCTCTTGTTGCCAGCTGGGTTGGTTCGCCTCGATGGTGGCAAGTTGTCTCGCATTATTCATAAAAAGTTCGTAGGGCAGTATGTTCGCAGCCTGTAGTAAGAGTCTCGCACCGGTTAGTAGCGCCTCGGGATGCGCATAGTCTTTTAGCGAGTCGATCTTTTCTTGCGAGGCTAGTTTCGCAATTTGATGATGCAAACTCTGTTGGTCTATTCTGTCTGGGTCTTGTGTAGTTGTATTTTTTTCCAGGGCCAGACATTCTTTTATCCAGCCAGCAAGATCACCTGTGGCCACTGTGGTATTTTGTCCTTGCGCTTTACGCAACCAGCGCTCCTGTAAAAATTGAATTTTCTGAAGTGGATCGCTGAGTACCTCGTAGGCTCGCTGAATTTCGCTGAATCGTACCGAGAGGGCAGGGTCATTGCCAGTCTTATCGGGATGCAGGTCCAGCGCCAGTTTTCGAAAGGCCTTTTTGATCTGCTCGACTGTGGCGCCCGGTGCAAGCCCCAACGTCTGGTAATGATCTTTGTATTCGCTTTGCAAGCGTTACTTTTTTTGGGCAAATACCCGCTCTCCGTTAATGTATGTGGCCACCACCTTCGTATTGAGTATGGCCGGCCCCTGCGCGGTCATCAGATCTTGATCAAGGATTATAAAGTCGGCCCACTTTCCTTTTTCCAGACTTCCTTTTTTATTTTCTTCAAAACTGCCCTTGGCAGCCCAGATCGTCATGCCTCGCAGCGTCTGCTCCCGGGTAAGGGCATTGTCCATCTGAAACCCGTTTTCGGGCCAACCTTTGGCGTCTTGTCTGAACACGGCAGCGTAGAAGGTCTTAAAAGGAGAGATATCCTCTACCGGAAAATCGGTTCCCAGTGGCATCCATTTATTTTGGGTAAGAAGTTTTTGATAGGCGTAGGCCGATTTGATGCGCTCGGACCCTAGTCTTTTTTCGGCCCAATACATATCGGAGGTGGCATGAGTAGGTTGCACCGAAGGAACAACGCCATACATTCCAAACAGGTCCAGATCGCTCTGATTTACGACCTGCGCATGTTCAATTCTCCAGCGCATATCTTTTTCGGCTTTCAAATACTGTCCATAGATCCGTAAGATGGTTCTATTGCCGCTGTCTCCAATGGCATGGGTATTCATTTGCCATCCATTGCGCGCACACCAGTTGGCTACGCTGTCAAAGTGGGCCGGATCACTCAGCAAAAAGCCATGGTTGTCTTTATCATCATGGTAAGGCCGAAGTAAACAGGCACCTCGAGAGCCTAGCGCCCCATCGCCGTACACTTTAATACTTCTGACCTGTAAACGGTCTTCGAGGATCTTTCCCTTTTTTTCCGCAAAGACATAGTTGGCGGGCTTGTCACTGAGCATGATGTTCATTCGAATGCGAAGCAGTTCTTCTCGCTGCAATTGTTGCAATTGCTCAACGACCGGATGATCCAGACCACAGTCGGTAAGCGAGGTCAGTCCAACGGCCAGACAATTTTTTTGCGCCTGTTGAAGGGCCTCTTTAAACTCGGACGTTGTAGCGGCCGGTATTACTTTACTTACCAAGTCTACGGCGTTATCGATCAAAAGTCCGGTAGGCGCACCATTTTGCACCACTACCTTTCCGCCTACCATTGTTTGTCCGGCTGTAACGTTAGCCACTCGCAGGGCCTCGTTATTGGCAATGGCTGCATGACCATCAATACGAGTCAGCAGTACGGGGCGGTCTGGAAATAGCGCATTGAGGGCACTGTTATCCGGAAAGCTTTTATTCTCCCAGTCGTTTTGATCCCAGCCATGGCCTACGATCCAGCCGGTGGGGTGCGATTGAGCAAAGCTCTTTAAAGTGTTCAAGATCTCTTCCCAGCTTTTTGTACCCACTAGCTTTGCGGTTCGCAGTGTTTCGGCATACCCTACAAAATGCGCATGGGCATCATTGAATCCCGGATAGATATACTGTTGATTTGCATTAAGGCTGTCTCGAAATGTATACCGGGCGCGCAGGGCAGACAGGGTGCCCGTCTCAACGACTTTTCCTTTATCGATCACCATGGCTTCTTGTACCGAAAAGGTACTGTCTACCGTGTAGATCTTTGCGTTAAAGACCAGCAGGTCAGCTGGCGGACGGCTTTTGCAGGCTACGGTACTGATCAGTGTTATTAGCAACAGCGGCAGTGATGATCTCATGATGGTAAAATTGATGATAAATATATTCAATCTTTAAAAAAAGAAGACCGCCTTTAGGGCGGTCTTCAAAGAAAGAGATCGAAAAGTATTAATTGAACAAATAGCGCAGACCAAATTGAATGGAGTAGGTAGAGGCTACGCTGATGTTATCACGGAAGGTTTTGGTAAGGATATCACCGTTGGCGCTACCAAAACGGAAGATCGGGAGTGTAGTTCCACCAGGCACCAAGCTGGATGCATTGGTAATGGCCAGCGGGCGGCTATTGTTGATGGTCTTGATCTTGCCCCATCCTGGATCGATCAGGTTGCCCGCATTGAAGATATCGATGCTGAACTGCAAGCAGTTCTTGGTTCCCTTGATGTTGGTAAAGAGGTCTTGCATGATTTTAACATCGAGACGATTCAGCCAAGGAAGTTGAACGCCATTACGCTCAGCATACTGACCGCGGTGCGCACGCAGGTATTTATCTTGTTGTATGTAACGCTCAAACAACGCGCGCTGAGCGGCTTGGTTGTATACTACATTGTTTACGATATTGTCCACAAAGAGCATTTGCTGTACTTCGGTAGCAGTAGGGATGTACATCAGGTCGTTGCCCTGAATATTATCTCGGTTAAAGTCCTGATCGTAGGTGTAAGAGAAGCGACCGTTGATACCACCGTTGTAGAAGGCAGAGATGGTTGTGGCCAGGTTCTTGAAATATTCCTTGCGATAAGAGATCATCGCTACTACGCGGTCAGGGATCACATAGTCGGCATGGCTCAACATCTGAGAATTGGGTCCCCACACATTGGGGGTACCCTGCCAGGCCGAAAGGGGCTGGTCACCACCGCCATCATACAAATTGGCAGCCATCGATTTTGTGTAGGCAACTGACCAGGCAAGCCCTTTGCTGTACATCTTTTCGATCTTGGCAGTCAGCGAGAAGTAGTAACCTCTGGTTCCATTATCAAGTACCACGGGGTTAAAGGCACCCGAAGCATTGGTTTGGGGTATACCGTTGTTGAGTGTGTTGATGAATCGGGTTTGGTTGGTAGATCCGTAAATGGGGCGTCTGTCTGGGTAACCGACAACCGCTAAAGAAGCAGGAGAGATCATATTTGGATTGCGGAAGATGGCCGTGTACATATCTTTATTGAAGATGGCCTCCAACGTTCCGACGATCCCTTTTCCTAAACGGGTATCGATGGCAAGGGTAGACTTCCAAGTCTGAGGGTTTCTAAAGTCTTCAACCAGCGCCGTAATACTTCCGGGTACAATGGTTCCGGCAGTAGGCACGGTAGAGGGTCTGTAAGCAGCTGGATCAGGATTGAAAGGACCAGGTGTGTTGGCTTGGCCATTCCAGAACTGTGTAACCTGAATCATACCGTTATCACCCGATTGGCTCACGATCCACACAAAGGGAACACGGCCGGTAAAGATTCCGGTTCCACCGCGAATCTGCAATGAGCGGTCACCGTACAGATCCCAATTAAAGCCTAAGCGGGGAGACCACATTAAACGATTCTTAGGAAGGTTTCCGGTATTGATCTTTTCTCCACCGTCAAAGTTCATATTAAGAACCAAGGGGTGTGTCAAGATCTGGGGTACATCGGGGTAAGTGGGAAGATCCACACGCAGACCCAATGTTAAACGAAAATCTTTGGTAACTGCGATCTCATCTTGGCCATACGCAGAGTATTGGGCAAACTTGAATGATGAGAAGGCAGGGGCAAAGTTCTTAGAGAGAGAATAAGTGATGGCAAAATCTCTTGGCTTGGCGCGCAGGGCAGGGTTCGGGTTAATTGAACTTGCAAAATCCGCCCAAGTATTGAACACGTAGTAGCTTGTACCAAAGCGTTGGAAGCCGTTGATGGTCTCGCTGAGTTCATACTGGCCACCCACGGTCCAGTTGTGTTTGCCGGTGGTCCAGGTAAGGTTATTGATAACAGAGTAGGTTTTAACCTGACGCAGGTTACCGAAGCTGAACGGCTCAAAACCAAATGAGGTATATGGGGCAGGACCCGTTACACCACCGGTACTGCTCAGAATGTCTACGAAGGGGAAGATCTGGCTATCGGTAGAGCGAGAGTCGTTTTGAAAAGTATACGTAGCGCGAAGGGTATTGGCCATTTTACCCCAGTTCGAGTTCAACTCACCTGCCAAAGAGTACAGGTTGGCTCCTTGAAAGTAGTTTGAGTTCTTGTACCAGAGCGATGTGCTGGCAGTACGATTGCTTGTGTAGTTAACATTCGATCCACTCACAGAGGTACTGGGCGTAAAGGGTTCACCACCCTCTACCTGGCTGTAGCGAATGTTCAGGCGATGCTTGTCGTTGATGTTCCAGTCAATGCGGGCCAGATATTTTGTGCGCTCAATATTGGGAACATATCCCTGATAAGGCCCGGTAACATATCCGTAGTTGTCTGCCAGAAACTTGCTGATGAAGTCAAGTGAGTCAGCAGTGGGTCTTACAATGTTAGGAGCGCTTCCGTAAGGAGCGGCTGCCGTAGCGGCAAAGAAGTTTTGAATTGACTTGGGCTGGTTCTCTGTTTCGTAGTTGATGAAGAAGAAGAGCTTATTCTTAATAATCGGTCCGCCCATACGGAAACCATATTGATTGAATTCTTCTACGGGGCGAATGAATTTAGCTTGCTCTACCTGATCTCCTCTTTGCTTCTCGTTACGGAAATAACGATAGACCGAACCGCTGAATGTATTGGTGCCCGAACGGGTCACAGCATTCACGGCCGACCCGATGAATCCGGACTGGCGAATATCGAAAGGAGTAATGTTGATAGAGATCTCATCGAGTGCGTCGAGAGAGATGGGGGCTCCACCAGCAGGCAGGTTCGAGCCGATACCAAAGCTGTTATTGAAGTCAGAGCCGTCTACGGTAAAGTTATTTTGACGGTAGTTTCCTCCTCCAATAGAAGGACCGTTCGCTTGCGGTGTAGCACGGGTGATCTCATTGATGCTACGACTGAACGTAGGCAGCTGATTGATCTGGCGAGTGCCGACATTAGTAGCGGCTCCCGTCCGTCCGGCATTGAGTAAAGAATTTTTTCTTCCACCTACCACTACGTTTTGCAGGGCGGCTGCGGTGCTCAGCAACTCAGAACTCAGCACATATGGATCGCCAAGTTGTAAGAAGATGTTTTCGAACTTCTCTGCCTGGTGTCCTACAAAACTTACCTCGATGGTGTAGGGGCCTCCCACACGCATGTTCTGGATGGTGTACTGACCGCCACTTCTTGTAATGGTGGTGTATTTAGTGCCCGATGGCATGTGTGTGGCAACAACGGTGGCGCCAACTAGGGCCTCTTTGTTGTTACTTTTTACATCACCAGTTAGGACAGCAGTCGTAACCTGGGCCAACAGTGATGAACCGGTCATCAAGGCAACCACTAACAGGAAGAGTATTCTCTTAAGCATATTCATATTGGTTTTCGGATGCAAAGAAAGGGAATATTCCCAAATTAAATATACCGAAATATTGACAAAATACTTGTTGAAAAGTAATGGGTTACATGCGGATGGGCAATTCCAAACGATGGGGGGCCAAAGGGGGATAGAGGGGGGCCGGGTCGGGTCTGGGCCCAAAGAGAAGCCCGCTTAGGCCGATGCGTTTGCCTTTTACTCTATAAAGAAATGAAAATCAGCTATTTAATTAGATTTCTTTTTTCTTTTCGCCCCTCCGAATATGTCGGACAGCTTGTCGTACTCCCTTTTATACGACAGACTGGCCCCCGCCCTGCGCGATCTGACCACGCTGGCGCTGGTACTGGCCGTAAGAAAATCGGCATTGGTGCGGTAGAAAAAAGAGGCCCTGATGGTCCCACTTGGGTTGATCAGCCACTCCATGGTCACGTCAGGAAGCAGTAATATGCTTTGTTGCACGCTCGATTGTGCTCCTTGCCCCAAGGGGGCATCCATTCCCAGGCCGGTCGAAATAATAAAACGGTTATCAAAAAAAGAGCGCCCGATCGAAAAATTCACGTTGCTGCCGAGGGTAAGCGCTGTACTGTTTGAGGCCAGCAGGTTGCGGTTGTACAGTGATGTGTTAAGGTTAATGCGATACTTGTCGCTTCTGAGAAGATTGCTAAATAATTTATTGATCTGGTCACTCAGCACCGAAAGTAGAATACCGGAGATCGTACTAACATTAACACCTGCTCCCGATAAACTTCCTCCCAGCTCATTGGGGGCAAAACTGTTGAATACGATCAAATAGGTTACTTGTCGGTTCAGTTCGTTGACATTGTTTTGCAATTGTCTCAAGAGCAGGGTCAGCTCGGGGTTCACGTTTGCGATGCTGTTGGGCGGAAAGTCCAGCGAAAAAGCAATGTTCGGTTTAAAGAGTTTGTCTGTTAGTTTAGCGACCACAAATACATCGCTGCGGGCATTACTCACATCTGCGGTCAGGTTTAGTGTACTGGCCAATGGGGCAAAACTGACTCGCTCGCTTTTGTAAACCGCCTCGAATTTTATATCGGCATCATAGGGGTCGCCATTCCATTCAATATAGTTGGTGCTTCCTTTTCTGATCTCAAATGGTTTTTTAAAAAACGATTGAAAGGTAAAAAGGTAACTTCCTTCTTCGATGCCCAGCCTTCCTCGTAATGTGAGCGGCTCTGTAGTGCCCGATCTGATCTTTAGTGTTCCGCTGCCCTTGCCCTTGATCTCGTCGCCAGTGAGTTCGTCTAACACGACCTTGACCTGTACCAGCGGGTTGGCCGTTAGCTCCAGGTCAAAAAGTATATTGTCTCCATTTCGACCGTAGTCTTCGGCCTCGATCTCTTTTCCGAATTTTCGTTCTACCAAAAAGTCAGCGTTGCCGCTCTCACGACCTGAGCCGGGGGGCAGTGTCACATAGCTGCTGTCCTTATCAGAGGCGGTCGCGTTGAGCGTCATGACCATATCACTTTGCGGACCGCGCAGCTGCAACAGGGCTGTTCCTTTCACATCTCCATAGAAGAGGTCATTATCGGCGCGGTTCGTATGGAGCAATTGCACAGGCCTGTTTTCTTGCTCTCCTCTTGTGCCGGGTTTGCGCGTCGACACATCGAGGTCGTAAAACAGATTGTAAAAAGATTCGTGGTCGATACCTCCTGTCACATAGATCGGGTTATTGGTAATGGTGTCACGAAGCACCAGCCCGTTCAACTCGATCCTACTTGGGGTCAGGTCTATCTCCTTGTCTTCGATTCGGTAATAACATTGCGTGTAGTTCACGCGAAGGCCTGCGTTACTGAGCAGTCCTTTTCCGGTCACAGCAGGCCGGTTCAGATCTCCTCCGATAATGATATCGCCTGTAAGATATCCGGTGATATCGCTAAACAGGTCACCCAAGAATCTTTCCAACAAGGTAATTGGATAGTGTTGCGTGTTGAGAGAAATCTTATTTTGAGATGCCAGCGAGTCGCTGGTGTACAGTAAAACATCAAAGGTTAGCCTCTCGGTTTCGTTCAGGGTAGAGCCGTTGGCAACGAGAGTACCTTTCTTATGGTCGTAATTGAGTTTTGTACGAATCTCTCCGATCGAGTCGTTGTCTAATCGTAGCAGTCGGGTATCGATCTGCTCGCTACTGATCCGCAGGTCGCCCACAGGGTCCTCGATCAATACCTTGCCTGAAACTACTCCTTCCAGTCGGTTATCAGGGAGCACTAAAGGCGAAAAGTCATTCAAGTTGATATTGGCGAGCTCTACACTGATCCTATCTTTTTTGTCAGTCTCCCTTGGTAAGGTTCGCACGCGTAATTGTTGCTCTCCCTCTGCGAGTAAGAGGTTGCCGCTTACGGGAAGATTTTTTCTGAGCACCAGCTCTCCCTCTTCACCTAGTGTCCATAGTTTTCCGTTGACCGTAAAGTCTGAAGGGTCCCAGTGTAAGACAAAGCCATCGCTAAAAGTAGTGACCAGCGCATTGAGATTGAGTTTTTCTACACCGCTTCCTTTTCCAGAGCGCAGCTTTATGGTAGATGAATCGTTTTTGGCTACAAACTGCAGGGAGACGGGTGGCAGGGTGATCGTATCGTTGAGCATGAACTGAGAAACACTTCCATCTATTTGCAAGTTCTCGTTTGCCGATGCGCTGTTGATCTCGATACGTTCGGCACGATATTGTTGATAGCGCAATTCAGGGATGGTCGCCTTGAGTGAGAACTGCCGTTGATCGGGGATCCATAAGGCCTCTACTGAGCTATAATTTAGACCGGACCAGCCAGGCGCCACAGAAGAAAGAAATGGCCCGGCAAGCGAAGTTTGTAGCAAAAGGGCTATTCGTGTGTCACTCGAAAGAGGGGCGCTGGGCTTGAATTGAGAAGGGTAATACTGCGATAAGAAATTACTTGCGATTCGATCAACCTCATTAAAGTGAAATTGCCCACTCAGCGTCGCATTGAATTCGTTAGAATTGATCTTTATATCTTTTTTTGTTTGCGTAAGCAGCGCCATTACCACCAGCGAATCGAGCGGAAGTAATTCTTCTTCTACGGTAATGGCTGCATTGCGAAATGCCAGGGTTCCTTCTAGCTCCTCCATGTTTTTGTATCGTATGGCCGATTCGATCTTGCCGGAGAGCACAATGTCTTTTTCGGTGAGTCGAAGATCTTTTAAGGCAGCCTTTTCGATAACTCCCGAGAAGGCAAAGCTATTTTGAGGCTGGCCCGCATGTAATGTGGCTTCGATGGGGCCAGTTTGCAGATGCTCGTCTTGAATACGAGTTCTAAAACTAAAAAGCTGATCTTGTAATGATCCCTGCAGCTGAATATCCTTGTAGGTATAATCGTTATATTGAATAGAGCCGATGGTTCCTTCATAGGTAATTTCAGCGTCTTGTAGCTTCAGGCCTTTTCCCTGTATGGCCCCCTTAAAATTTATCTTACCCAGTTGCGCCTGGCCGCTGAGTGCCCCCAGATCGAATGAAGTGAGCTCGAGTGCGCCTTGATATGTTATGGGTTGGTTTGCTTGTAGCTGAATTTTCAGCCTTGTTCCAATAGATCCCAGCGCGGTTTGCCAGTTACCCTTTGCGGTAAAATCGCGTTGCTGCCCGCTGAGCGATCCTTGAAAACGGATGTAGCGAAGCTGAGAAAGTGTCTGGTTGCTTTGTTTTGCAAGGGCCGGAATAAAAAAAATAAGGTCCTCGTAAGAGCTGTTCAATCGTTTAGCCTGCAGATCGATCCATAGATTTTTTGGAGAGGATAGATTTTTTACGAAAAGATCTCCCTGAAAAAAACTCTCACTCCCCGCTTTTAAAATAATGTCATTGATGGCAAGAGAGGCCAGATTGCCACTTATACGGGCCTGCAGCTGAACATCTTTATTAAAATTGGCTGCTTGTGGTAAGAAAAAGGCAATGTCTTTGCTGCTGATGCGAGAAGATGTTATTTGTGCCTCTAGCATAGGCTCTGGCAACTGCGATCTGGCTTGTTGTGATGTTGGGAATCGCAGTGTCACTTTTTGCTCAACCACACTATTGTTGGTTTGTAAAAAGAAACTGTCGAGCGATAATGAGCCAGCCATCCAACGCAAGTTGGTCTTCAGTTTTTTTATGGTCAATCCGCTTCGCTCCCTAGCGCTTAGCGAGAGGGTGCTGCTAATCGTATCACCGCGAAGGGCCGTGTTGTTGAGTAACAAATTCAGTTGCCTTATATCCGGCTGAGACGCATCGAAAACGCCCGGTAAAAGGGGGCGACCTTCTTTGCTCATTGTGAAACTTCCGTTTCGTATCTCCACGGTGCCCAATTGCAGATTGGGCAGATCGGTGGCAGCGAAAGAGGCTTCGGTCTCAACATCGATCTGTTGCGGCTTATTACCGGCAAAGCGACGCAAGGTCAGCTGCGGATCGTCCACGACCAATGAACGAATTCGAATATTTTTAAGTGCCGTTGAAAGTTCATCGGCCTCCAGTGAAAGGTCTTTTACCCTGGCTTGCAACGACTGACCTTCCCAGCGGTCAATTTGCTCAAAGCGAATGGATCGAAGCGAGAGGTGGTGTAAATGAACTGGAGTTGCAGCGCTTTGATTGTTGGTCGTACCCGAATTGCTTCCACCAAAATAATCCACTAAAAATTGGTGTCTCCAAACGCTGTCTGTTCTGTACAGTCTTACCAGCGCACCTTCTAGCTGTACATGGGTTAAGTCTATGCTATCTTTTGTAAAGAACCAGTCGGTGATGCGTAACTGAAGTTTATTGGCATAGGCAAGGGTATCATTTTGTCGGTCCAAGACCAGCAGTCCGTTCAACGAGAGACGATCTAGTAACGAGAAAGAGACCCTGTCTACCTCTATCGTTGTACCAAGCTCGGCAGAGAAGGCCTTGGCTACTTTTTTACCCAGCCAGCTTTGTACGGCAGGTGTTTTGAGTAGCAGATACAACGTGCACAGCAATAGTAAGACGGACACCAAGACCCATTTCAATATTTTTCCCAGTGTTTTCAGAAAATTACGTTGTTTGTAAAATTAATGAAACTGCCCCAGTAAGATTGGTTAAATTGCCTAAAATCGATTCTATGAAACGCTTGCTTTTTCTTATCGCTTTTTTATGGAGCGTATCACTACTCGCTCAGCAAACGGTGACTGCAGTGCAGCCCCCATCTGGCAAATATGTTTTGGTTATACACGGAGGGGCTGGTACCATCAGTAAGGGTCAGGTAACTCCCGCCTTGGAGAAGCGCTATCACGAAGCACTGAACAAGGCCTTGCTGACGGGCTCTGCCATTCTCGAAAAAGGAGGAAAGGCGCTCGATGCCGTAGAGGCGACCGTTCGCGTTTTGGAAGATGATCCTTTGTTCAACGCAGGTAAGGGTGCTGTATTTACGGCCGAGGGCATCAATGAGCTGGATGCCGCCATCATGGATGGAGCTACGCTCGCAGCAGGTTCGGTGGCCGGTGTCAGGACCATACGAAATCCTATTACTGCCGCACGTGCAGTAATGGAGAGATCAGAGCATGTGCTACTCGCTGGGCGGGGCGCTGAGACCTTTGCTGCTCAGCAGGGGTTGGAGATCGTTGATCCCACTTACTTCTACACGCCAGAGAGATGGGAGTCGTTGCAGCGTGCCAAAAAAAGAGATTCCCTGGCCCATCTCGCTGCACCGAATCATACCGCCTCTTTAGTTAGCGAGCAGCAGCGCAAAGACCGATATGGCACAGTAGGAGCGGTTGCTCTCGATCAACACGGACATTTGGCAGCGGCCACCAGTACAGGCGGAATGACCAATAAGAAATGGGGAAGGGTAGGCGATGCTCCCATCATTGGTAGCGGAACGTATGCGAACGATAAAACCGTTGCGATCAGTTGTACCGGATGGGGCGAATATTATCTGCGACTGGTCATGGCCAAATCTATCAGTGATCGTATGGAGTATGGTCAGCAAAGTTTGCAGTATGCTGCCGATGACATGATCATGAGGCAGTTGCCGGCATTGGGGGGCGACGGAGGATTGATCGCTGTAGACAAACAGGGTAATATGGCCTTACCCTTTTGCACAGAAGGAATGTACAGGGGCTATATCAGGCGAGAGTCTTCCACCGGTCCGGTTCAAAAAGCGACAGCGATCTTCAAAGAATGATCCGTTAGAATTTATGGCCGAAGGTCAGCACGACACGAGTGCCTTGGCTTTGTATAGCAGCCCCCTCTACGGGTTGCTGGGTCAGTCGGTAGGCATAGTGGGTGTCGGTGCCTGCTGTGTGTACGTAGGTCAGGTCAATAAAGTTTCCTTTGTTACGATAGCCAAGGCCACCACTTAATTGCAAGCGGCTTGCTGCAGGGGAATGGTTGTTTTGGTAGGGATTTCCTAGCAACGCAACGCCCACTCGGGTCATCAGTGTCGTAAACTTGAGCTCGCCTCCCACGCGAAGATTCAGCGCGCCTCGGTAAGCATTATCGATCGCAGTATTCAATTCGCTGAAGTAATTGCGTGTTGACTGGCTATTGTCCATCTCAGGATCTACCCTGAAAGAAGAGGCTTTATAGTTTACGTATTCGAGATCAGCTGTTAGAAATCCTTTTTGCCGCGTAACATCCTCCGTTTCGTTTATGACATACGATCCGCTGACCAAAAAGCGATAGGGGGTAAAATGAAAGTAAGTGAACTGTGCATCTTCTCCATTGGTAAAGATAGAAGAGGATTGCGTTTGCAGGCTCTTGTAATTCTCGGTGTCGGTAGTTATGGTGGCCGAGTAGATATCAGTAAGTCGAAGCCAGGTGGGAGTATGAATGGCCAGACCAAAACGCCAAAAAGGAGCCGGTCGGTAAATGACTCCTACTTTCAGGTTCAAGCCATTTCCGTTCGTCTCCAATCGCTGCTCGATCGAGGCAAAATCGAAGTTGTTCATATCCAAGGTGGCATCGGCTTCGGTAAACGTGGTGGTCCGATTAAAGAAGACAAAGGGGATGCCAAGCGTAAAGCCGAAATAGAGTTTATCATTGACCGATCCGCCATATCCAAGTGCCAATTCATTGACGGCACCGCGACTTCTCTCGCTGTATTCTTGAAGCAATCCTGTCGATACGGGTGCCCTTGATTTATACCGAAAGTTACCGGAGCTGCCTCCACCAATGGTGTCGATCCAGAATGTGTTAAAGGCCAGGCTACTGCCAAACGGAAAATTTTGCGCTACTTGATTGGCATCTCCTATGCCCGATATCTCTTCTAAAAAGCGTTGCGAATAAGAGTTGCGCGTATTGAGTCCTCTGTAAAGAAGGTTGCTGTTAAATTGAGCCGTCTGGTTGAGTGCAATGCCAAAGGCTCCTGTTCTTTTTTGCTGAGATCTCTTTCCCATTCCATGTTCATAGAACTGTGTGCCTGTTACGACACCGGTCGTGCCCAAACCGATGGTTCCTCGTTGGTCGGTTTCGCTTTTTCCAAGATAGCTGCTTGTATTTCGGGTGCGCAGATACGCAGGAGAAAGTACCAGGTCTCCTGTTTTGTAAAACCCCAGTCCGGCCGGATTTACATAGAGGGCCGACAGATCGCCTCCAAGCGAGGCCATGGCACCGCCAATGGCTTGTTGACGAGCTGTACCATTGGGTTGGGTCCAGGCAAAACGTAGCGCGTCGGCTGGTTCTTGCGAGTTCACCGCAAAAGAGAGTAACGTACAACAGAGCAAGACCGTGTAATTCTTCATGTGGGCGATTGAAGGTTGTTCAGCAACTGCTGAATGTAGATCAGAATCTTCTTACCGGTGCACTGCTGCCCGAAGAGGAGTTAGATGAACTATTGCTGCTGGGAGAAGATACCGGTGAACCTCCGGAGGAGCCACCTTGCGAGCCCGCACCAAATGCCTCTCGTAATGCACTACCCCTGCTGCCCGACGAAGAACCATTTTGTGTGCCAAAGGGGATGTAATTACTCCGATATGTAGTATTCTGTTGAATTTGTTTCAGGTTAACAGGACCTTGTTGATAGCTGCCCAGGTTGTAGGTGCGGGGTCTGGTGTAGATATTTTTTACAGGCACTTGTGCAATGGCTGCCGGGAAAAAGTAGGGGTTGTAAAAATAATTCCACGAGACAAAGGGATTTAGTGTGGGGGCAAAAAATTGATTGTACCCCAGTGACCAGCGCTCGAAAGTATACCAGTCATCGAGGTCATTCCATCGGTTGCGGTCCCGAATACGCATGCGTAAAAAACGATCCTCCTCGTCGTCTTGGTAATTGCGAACGCGGCGGGTCTCTTCTCGCTGCACCCGCACATACTCGTCTTCGGGCCGAGGAGGAGAATAGTAAACATCATCCGGTGTCTGACCGGTTCTGTATGAGGTGCTGCAGCCAGCCAGCAGCAGCATCAAAAGCACTGACAGGAGCGAGGTTGTTTTCATAGCCGAAGTGGTTAATTTTGTATTCCTCATCAAAGTTCGGCATCTTGCGGAGATATTGCTTGCCGGGCTGTTAAAAAAAAGGTAAACCCGGCTGGCGCCATCATCATTTTATGAGCAAAGAGATCACTTCGAGAAGCACCGATTACTCCCAATGGTACAATGACCTCGTACTAAAGGGCGAGTTGGCCGATTATTCTGCGGTCCGCGGTTGTATGGTCATTAAACCCTACGGTTTTGCCCTTTGGGAAAACATGCGCGATGTGTTAGACAAGATGTTCAAGGATACAGGCCATGTGAATGCCTACTTTCCGCTCTTTGTTCCCAAAAGTTTGTTTGAGGCCGAAGAAAAGAATGCCGAGGGGTTCGCAAAGGAGTGTGCCATTGTTACGCATTATCGCTTACAGGCCGATCCTGATCGTCCTGGAAAGCTAATGGTCGATCCTGCTGCCAAACTAGAAGAAGAACTGGTGGTTCGTCCTACCAGCGAGGCCATCATATGGAGCACATACAAGAATTGGATACAATCTTACCGTGACCTTCCGATCTTGGTCAACCAATGGGCCAACGTGGTGCGTTGGGAAATGCGCACCCGTCTTTTCTTGCGTACGGCCGAGTTTTTGTGGCAAGAAGGGCACACGGCCCATGCGACTCGCCAGGAAGCGCTCGATGAGACCGTTAAGATGCTGCATGTGTACGCCGATTTTGTAGAGAATTATATGGCCGTTCCGGTCGTAAAAGGAGTAAAAACGCCCCAAGAGCGGTTTGCCGGTGCCGAAGACACGTACTGCATTGAGGCGCTTATGCAAGATGGAAAGGCATTGCAGGCGGGCACCTCGCATTTTCTGGGACAAAATTTTGCCAAGGCCTTTGATGTAAAGTTCAGTGACCGCGATAATAAACTCGATTATGTTTGGGCCACAAGTTGGGGTGTCAGTACCCGGTTGATCGGTGCCCTGGTGATGGCTCACAGTGATGATGACGGATTGGTCCTCCCTCCCCGTATTGCCCCTCTTCAAGTGGTGATCGTACCCATCTATAAGGGTGATGAGCAAAAAGCGGCCATTGATACTTGTGTGCAAGATCTAATGAGATCGCTTAAGGAAATGGGTATCCGGGTCAAGTACGATGATAACGATAATGCGCGTCCGGGCTGGAAGTTTGCAGAGTACGAAATGAAAGGAGTGCCGCTTCGTTTGGCCATCGGAGCTCGCGATCTCGAAAATAAAGTGGTAGAGCTAGCTCGCCGCGATACGCGCGAAAAATCTACCGTTCCGTTAGAAGGGCTCAGTCTCCGTATTAAGCAACTCCTCGAAGAGATTCAACAACATCTTTTCGAAAAAGCATTGGCCTATCGCAACAATCATATTACACCTGCCAACTCTTGGGATGAATTTGTAGAACTACTCGACAGCAAGGGTGGGTTTATTGCGGCGCATTGGGATGGCACGGCCGAGACAGAAGAAGCTATCAAAGAAAAAACAAAGGCTACGATACGTTGTATTCCGTTAGATAACGTGCAAGAAGCGGGTACTTGTATTTTGAGTGGTAAACCCTCCTCGCAGCGCGTGCTCTTTGCGCGGGCCTATTAACCTGTTATGCATTCCGAATCTCCGTTTGCCTTGGGCCAGGTCTTGTTGATCGACAAGCCGCTGGGTTGGACCTCGTTTGATGTGGTCAGAAAACTCAGGCATTTGGTTCGTATTAAAAAGATCGGACATGCCGGCACCTTAGATCCGCTGGCGACAGGGTTACTCATTGTTTGTACCGGTAAATTTACCAAGCGAATCAATGAGTTTATGGCGCAAGAAAAAGAATACACAGGTACCATTACACTGGGTGCGGTCACACCCAGCTACGACCTGGAGACCGAGCCCACCGATCACCAAGATATCGGTGCTATTACGCTTTCGTTGATCCAACAATCCGTCAAGCAGTTTACAGGTTCGATCTTACAGGTTCCTCCCGCTCATTCTGCCATTAAGGTAAAAGGTAAGCGTGTTTATGAGCTGGCCCGAAAGGGAGAGTCCGTAATACTAGAGCCCCGGCGTATTACCATTTCTTCTTTTGAAGTGTTGCGTTTCGAAGAGGGGCTTGTGCATTTTAAGGTGGTTTGCTCTACAGGCACCTATATTAGAAGTTTGGCGAACGATCTGGGAGTTGCACTGGGGTGCGGTGCTTACCTGAGTGCATTACGAAGAACGCGTATCGGTTCGTTCTTGGTCGATCAGGCGCAGACCCCCGAACAATTCGAGCGATCGCTCCCGGTACAATAGTGTCGCTTACAGAATAAATGGATAATTGATCCCCAGCTGAAATTGGTCCATATCGCTCCACCTTGGATAGCCGAACCATTTGTTCTGGTAGGCCGCATTGACCGGAGCCGGGCTTGGATCTTTTGCCTTGATGGAGTAATCGAGTCTGATAACAAAGTAGGTAAAGTCAATGCGAAGGCCGGTTCCTACGCCAACGGCCAGATCTTTGCCGAGTCGTTGTAGAGAGAACACCTCTTCGCGATTTCTGCCCGGCGCATTTTTGACGTACCAGATATTTCCGATATCGGTAAATAATGCACCATTCACTTTAAATCCTGCAACTGTAAAGAATGGAAAGCGGTACTCGAGATTGGCCTCCAGTTGCAGGTCTCCGTATCGCTCGGGTAACCCGTTGTTGCCATAGGATTGTATAGAAGAGCCGGGTCCCAGTTTGCGAAGTCCCCAAGCCCGCATGCTATTGGGGCCACCGGCAAAATACTGACGGTAAAGAGGCAGGTTGAATCGCTTGTTGGGATTGGCCGTGTTATCGAATTGATAACCGGCGCCGGCAAAAAAGCGCATGGCGATCGCAGCGCGGCGCATCATGATCTTGGTGGCAAAATCAAGGTCCAATTTAACGAAGCGAAAAAGCTGGCTGTCGAGTAGGGGATTGCGGATCATTCCTGTGAGCAATCCGGACTCTTCGATGTTGAAACGAAAGTTCGAGACACGATGGGCGCGTTGCTTGCTAAGCAGTACACCCGCCGTTACCGAAGAGATCAGACCATCTACGAAAATATTTTTTAGCAGCGCATTGTTGACGATCAGTTCTTCGAGCTTAGGTCTGCGGGCAATGGCATTGTATTCGATATTGGGCAGGCGTAGGGTAAACAAGGCGTTTCGGTAGCGAAAGTCGTATCCCCAGGCAGCACTGTACGAAGACAGATTAAAGAGTTCCCTTCTTTCCGTGTTGGCTATGTTAAAGGAAAGCACCGATTTAAAATTTTCTTTCCATTCTGCCGGAAGCCACTTGGCGCGGGGAATGGCGCGTGGAAAGTAAAGGTTATGCGTAATGGCAAGCTGCCGGGTTTGAATAAAATTTAAATCGGTCAGCTGATCGCGTCCTGTTTCAATACCAAATCGAACACTGGTGGTAGACTGTATCGCCCTTTTGGCCCAGTTACGATTTTGCAAACCAAGATTAATCGCTACGCCAAAGAGGTTGCCAGAAATAAGACTTTGGTTACTACTTCCCTCGAGCGTGGCATTATTACTGTACTTGCGTGCAGGGGTCAGTCTGATCAAAAGATCGGTCGTATCAGAAGAAGGGCGGGGTTGGGGTTCAATATTGATCAAGCGCCACGCGCCCATGGCACTTAGCTGGTTGAGTGTTTTAAAGTAGTTGCGCTGGTCGTAGAGATCGCCGCTAAAAAAGAAGATCTTCTCTCTGAAAATGCCAGGATGAAAGACGGGTCGATAGGTGATTAGCTCCAGCCCGTTTCGTTTGCCGGACTGGGTCTTTAGCCCTGCCGTATCACTGGTAAAATCGGGATAGACCTTGATGGCTCCGATATAATAACGGGTCAATTTACTGCTGTCAAATCCCGGTCGCAGTCTGATCTCCAGATTTGCCTTCGGCTGCTTGCGGTTGTTTTCAATGTCGGCTAGTATGCGCAGTTGTTCGATCGGGTCGGTGGTAGGGGCCAGTAAACGTGCGTCGAGCGTATCCCAAACGCCGATCAATTCTTCGCGGGTAAACCGGAGATAGCCATTGTTGCGATAGATGTCGACCAGTCGGTCCAGCTCGGAAGAGATCGTCGCTTTCGAAAAGGGCTCTCCCTTTTTGATCTTACTTTCCTTTATGGAAGAAAGGGTCAGCGTCTGTAATGCATCGTTGCGTAAAAGGTAGCGCACCGAGTCGAGTAATACTTGCGGGCCCGGTTCCACATCAAACCGAACGGTGGTGCGCAACTGGTCCTTGCCGGCACTGTCTATCTGCGTGCTGTAAAAGATCTTTCCCTGAAAATATCCCAGCGATCCCAGCAGGTCCTGCATGTAGACTACAGAGCGCTCCACGGCTGAGCTGTCGTAAGCAGGCGGTGTTTTGATCTCTTTTACAAACAACTTGGAGACAGAGCGTACCGTAAGGCTATCGTCTAGTTGTCCTTTGAGCCTGCTTTCTAAATTCTCTTGCTCCTCTTCGGTGAAGTTTCCATTTACTTTTATAGTAGTTTTGAAAACAAAGGGTCTTCCTTTGGGGTAGTTCTTAGGAATCACACCGCAGGCACTCACCCCCAACAGGGCCGCGAGCCAACAAACTACGACCACCGGTGTAAAACGGGAGTGCTTGCCTTGGTGCATGAAAAAAAATATTATGCTAGTTAAATCTGTTATCAAAGATATTCAAAGTTTAGCCCTTAAAAAACATAGAGAGCAAAGCGGTCTCTATCTGGCCGAAGGTCCAAAGTTGGTCGAAGAGCTGCTGCTTCAACACCATCATCAACTGGTGGCGCTCTACGCATTGCCGCAGTGGATCGCTTTGCATCAAGAGTCTTTACAACCAGCGCAATTGCGCGGGGTGTCCGTAACCGAGATCGATGAGAACGACCTGCAAAGGATCTCACAGTTGCAAACTCCTCATCAAGTAGTGGCCGTGGTACGGCAGCCGCAACATAACCCTCCTATAGCGACCAATAATTTTACCGTAGTGTGTTGCGGATTACAAGACCCCGGAAACCTTGGCACCATCATCAGAACGGCTGACTGGTTCGGCGTTCAACAGTTGGTCTGTAGCCCCGATACGGTCGATTGTTTCAGCCCAAAGGTGGTGCAGGCTACCATGGGGAGTGTCTTTCGCGTAGCGGTTCATTACCTCGATATCGCCGCCTGGATCGATCGATTTCAGCATGTACCTGTGCTCGCCACGCAGATGAAGGGAACGGATATTCGCACCATGGGCCCAGTTAACGAAGCGATCTTGCTGATCGGAAATGAATCGGCGGGTGTTCCCGGTGCCCTACTTGAAAAAGCCAGTGTAACGGTCTCCATACCCGGTAAAGGACAAGTCGAATCGTTGAATGCCTCGGTAGCGACAGGCATTTTACTTTCTTATCTCAGGTAAATCGGATCGATTGTACGGGACTGATCTTTTTGACCAGCCAAGACGGGATCAGCAGCATCAGAAACGAGCTGGCGATTGTGCCAGTCACAATAGCGAATATTTGCCAGGGAATGATCTTTACTGCGGCTTTATCTACAAAGTAAGCCGATTCGTCTAGTGTTATAAATCCTGTTCTGTCTTGCAGCCATAGCAGCAGTAATGCTACTACGGTTCCGATCACAACGCCTCGCACGGTGATGAGCAGCCCATAGCGTAAAAAAATTCGTTGTACGAACCAGTCTGTGGCTCCCATTGCCTTGAGCAGACCGATCATCCTTACTCGCTCCAGTACCAAAATGAGCAGGCAGCAAATTAGATTGATAACGGCTACTACGGTCATAAAACCGATCAGCACATTGCGGGTCAGGTCTTGCATTTTCAGCCAGTCAAAGAGTTGAGGCGAAACTTCCTTTACGGATATAGCATCCCAGGTGGCCGGAAAAGAGGGGAGCTCATATAGCGCTTGGGCCGTCTCCTCCATACTGCGAGGATCGCTCAATAAAATCTCGTATCCACCGACCTGGTCTTGCTCCCATTGATTGAGTTGCCGAATTAATTCAATGTCTCCAATAGCAAAGAGATTATCGTAATCCTCGATCCCGGTCTTGTAAATACCCGTTACACACATTTTTCGAGCACTGGGGACCGACCCCTCTCTTACAAAATAAAGTAGCACCGTATCATTTGGGCTTAGCTGAAGACGATCGGCCGTATAGCGAGAGACCAGTAGTTCGCGACTGAAGCCGCTATCGGGCAGTTGCGGAATTCTTCCGGCTTGTAAAAAGGAAGACAGGTGTTCGAGTTGCTTTTTGTTATCCAGCCCTTTTAGCATGACCCCTTCCATATTCTCTTTGGTCTTGAGCAGTGCATAACGAGTGGCGAAAGGGTAAACGGACAGCACACCAGGCTGTTGGCTGAGAACCTGCAGCAGCGCTTCGTTATGGCGAATGGGGATCTCTTCGGCGATAATGGCTTTGCCGGGTTGTTTTTCCTGAATTCGTATATGCCCCCAAAAACTAAAAACTTTTTCGCTGATGCGCTGCTGAAACCCTTCGGCCAGTGCCACGGTGATGATCATCACTGCCACGCTGATGATGGTGGCACCAAGTGAAATACGAATGACCAGACCCGAGAAACGGCTCTCTCGGTTCGCATGGATACGGTCGGCCAGAAACGAAGCTACATTCACTGCTAAGATTGTGTACTCAAAAATAAGCGGCCTTGGCTAGACTTGCTGCTCCTTTTTTAACTACTTTGCCGAACAACCGATTTGGTAATGCCTGTTGTATTTTTCTTCTATCTGTTGTTCGCCGTTTCTCTCTTACAAGCGCAGTCTCCCGAAAGAGTGTATCGCTCGGGCATTCGGTCCGTAAAGTTGTTCAAAGCGGGTGACCAGTCCGCCTCGCCCGTTCTCTTCCTAGGACAGCCCGATCAGCTCGAGCTGCATTTCGATGATCTGGATGCCAGCATAAAGCAATACTATTACACGCTTCAGCTTTGTAATGCTGACTGGACGGCGGCTCAGCTACCGGCTTTCGATTATCTCAAAGGCTTTATTACACAGCGCATCCAGAACTACCGCGCTTCGTCGGGCGTGCAGACTCGCTACATGCATTACCAGGCCTTGCTGCCTGAACGAAACAGTGGCCCTACGCGAGGAGGAAATTATTTGTTAAAAGTTTTTTTGAACGATGATACCGCACAGTTGGTCTTTACACGCCGCCTGGTGGTGGTCAACAAACGGGTAGCCGTTTCTGCACAGGTGCTGCAACCGTTTAATGGAAATCTCTTTTTGACCCACCAGCGTCTCTCCATTGGCGTGACCCCTCAGCAAATGCCCATGAATGCCTTCTCACCACAAGAGATCAAGGTGGTCATAACCCAAAATGACCAATGGATCAGAGCGCGTACGCTTGATCGCCCTACGATCTACCGAGGAAATTTTTATGAGTACAGCGATGAGGAGCAAACTCTTTTTGCGGCCGGGCAAGAGTGGCGTTGGTTCGATCTGCGCAGCATAAGACTACGAGGCGACAGGGTGCAAAAGATCATAGACAGCGACACCAGTGCTCGCACAGATATTTTTATTCAGCCCGATACGGAGCGAGCGGGGCAACTTTATTTGTTCTATCGAGACCTTAACGGAAAATATCTGATCGAGAACATCGATCAAGCCCAGCCGCATACGCAGGGAGAGTATGGTTGGGTGCATTTCTCGCTTCGTCCGGCGGGAGGACGCCGATACGGTGGCAAGGATGTATTTGTGACAGGAGAGTGGAGTGGCTTTGAGTTGACCGACGAGTACAAAATGGATTTTGATGCGAACCTTGGCCTCTACACAAAAGCCATATATCTTAAGCAGGGCTTTTATAACTACGGGTATCTTACGCGCTCCCAAACGACGGCAGACCCGACTCTTTCTTTTGAGAATACGGAAGGTAATTATTGGGCTACAGAAAACGAATATTCCGTCTTCGTATACTTTCGTCCATTCGGTGCCCGCGCCGATGAGTTAATAGGGTACACGCGGGTCCGGTCCGGGTTTCAGCGTTAGTGTATTATCGCTATCTTTGCATTGGCAGGTCTTACACGACCAGCTCCTGCTGAACCCTCCCAGGGCCGGAAGGCAGCAAGAGTAGGTGGTTGAGCGGTGCGATGTAATCAGCCTGCCATTTTTTTACCTTTATCCAAAACTGTTCTCATGAAATTTTTTATTGATACGGCCAATCTGGCCCAGATCAAAGAAGCAAACGAATTAGGTATTCTCGACGGAGTTACCACCAATCCTTCTTTGATGGCCAAAGAGGGGATCAAAGGGCAACAAGCCGTAATGGATCATTATCGTACCATCTGCGAAATGGTCAATGGTGATATTAGTGCCGAGGTCATCAGCACCGATTACAATGGTATTATCGAGGAGGGTAAGAAGCTTGCGGCCATTCATCCCAACATTGTGGTAAAAGTACCGATGATAAAAGACGGGATCAAGGCTATCAAATATTTTAGCGACCAGGGAATCAGGACCAATTGTACGCTGGTGTTCTCTGCCGGACAAGCCATTTTGGCTGCTAAAGCAGGCGCTACCTACCTGTCTCCTTTTATCGGAAGACTCGACGACAGTAGCTGGGATGGAATCGAACTGATCTCTCAAATTGCGCATATCTATTCGGTGCAGGGCTTTAAAACGGAGATCCTGGCCGCTTCTATTCGTACAGCACTGCACATCGTTAAATGCGCTGAGGCCGGTGCCGATGTGTGTACTTGTCCGCTCGACTCGATCCTGGGCTTGCTTAAGCATCCCCTGACCGATATCGGATTGGCCAAGTTCTTGGAAGATGCCAAAAAAACACTCGGATAATCTAATCTCATTTAATATGGCGGCCTCCCGGTCATTTGTACTCACTATTGCCGCGGCGGTCCTACTTTTTTTTAATCCTGTCGCTGCACAGCAAGGAAAGGGCTTACACCATCGTGCGGTATTGGTCGATACGCACAACGATTGTCTGAGCGGTCAAACCCTACAGGGCAGAGATCTTTCCCAACGACTTACCCAGGGGCACAGTGATTATTACCGGTTCAAAAAAGGGGGAGTGGATGTGCAATTTTTTTCGGTGTACACCGGAGAGACGGCCCGTACCCCCATGGGATACTACCGCGATGCCATCGATGAGATAGATTCACTGAACCGGCTAGTGCTTCGTCATCCCGACAAATTCAGTTTTGCTACTAGCTATCGTGAGGTCATGCAAAGAGCACATCGCCGTCGTGTGGTGGCCATGATCGGTGTAGAGGGTGGGCATATGATCGAATCCGATATGCAAAAGCTAGATAGTCTTGCGCTCAGGGGCATGCGCTATCTGACCCTTACGTGGAACAATAGCACCGACTGGGCCAGCAGTGCACGTGATGAATCCGGAGCGGGGATGCCTTTACAGCACAAGGGCCTAACGGAATTTGGAAAGAATGTGGTTCGTCGGCTCAATAGCCTCGGAGTGATCGTGGATCTTTCGCACGTTGGCGAACAAACTTTTTATGACGCACTTGCCGTAACCACCAAGCCTGTTTTGCTTACGCATAGTTCTGTGTGGAGCATCTGTCCTGTTTTTAGAAATGCGAAAGATGAACAGTTGTTGGCGCTGAAAAAAAACGGTGGTGTCATTTGTGTTAACTTCTATCCCGCTTTTATCAGTAAAGAGTTTGTTGCGCAGCAACGTTATTGGAACGGCGCGGCCAAAGATTCCATTTTTGCCTTGTATGCCGCGGGTGATACCGCTCTTGCACAGCAGCAATGGCAACGTGCCATGGCCGCAGCACTCGACAAGGCCCGCCCCGGGATCAGTGAGGTGGCCGATCACATCGATCACATCGTTAAGCTGATCGGTATCGATCATGTGGGCATCGGTGCCGACTTTGACGGTATTGGATTCGTTCCTCGCGGTCTCGAAGATGTAAGCAGTTACCCCCGTCTTACAACGGAGTTGATACAGCGAGGGTATAGCAAGGCTGCGATCAAGAAAATTCTCGGTAAGAATGTATTGAGAGTGATCAAGGCCAATTGCCCCTGACCACTCTCTGCAATTTTTTTATCGCAAGAACAGCATCTCTCTGTACTTGGGCAGGTACCACTCCTTGTCGTCTACCAGCAATTCCAATTTGTCAACGTGGTAGCGAACATCGTCAAAGAATGCGTCCTTTACTTTTTTCTGATAGGCAATGGCTTTTTCGCGCGTATCGCTGAGCTTGTTGCAGCTCTTGCGGGCCTCTATCATTTTTTCGACCAGGTCACTGGTCTTGTTGATATGCGTTGATATCTCTTCGAGAATCTGCAACTGGTTAGAAAATCCGGATTCTTTAATACCTGCTTCTTTTAAGCCACGAATGTTGGTGGCCAGCAGATTTTGATAGCGGATCGCTGCAGGAAGAATGTGGCTGGTCGCCAGCTCTCCCATCATGCGGCTCTCGATCTGTACCTTCTTAATGTACTTTTCGAGTTCGATCTCGTGGCGTGCCTCCAGCTCTTGGTGCGAGTAAATACCATTTTCATGAAAAAGTTGTTTTGCTTTTTCGGTCACCATCGCGTCGAGTGCCAGGGGCGTGGTCTTTACATTGGGCAGTCCGCGTTTGGCCGCTTCTTTCTCCCAAGCCTCGCTGTAGCCGTCTCCTTCGAACAATACTTTTTCGCTTTTGATGATGTACTCTCGGATCACTTGCATGATGGCGATCTCTTTTTTCTCGCCTTTCTCGATAAGCCCATCGACTTCTTTTTTGAAATCGCGCAAGGTCTGCGCCATGATGGTATTGAGTACTGTCATGGGATTGGCGCAGTTGGCAGAAGAACCAACGGCACGAAACTCGAACTTATTTCCCGTAAAGGCAAAGGGAGAGGTGCGGTTACGATCGGTGTTATCCATCAACAGTTCGGGTATGCTCTTATGAATATCGATCTTGAGCAGGCTCTCATCGGTCTCATCCATACTGGCCGAGACTCTTTCTTTTACGTCATTGAGCACCTTGCTCAGGTACTGACCGGTAAACACCGAAATGATCGCAGGCGGAGCTTCGTTCGCTCCCAAGCGATGATCGTTAGGGGCCGACGCGATCGATGCGCGTAGCACATCGGCATAGTCATGTACCGCCTTGATGGTATTGACAAAGAAGGTCAGGAACATCAGGTTGGTCTTGGGCGTTTTGCCGGGGGCCAGCAAATTCACACCCGTATCGGTAGCCATGCTCCAGTTGTTGTGCTTGCCGCTTCCGTTGATGCCTGCAAATGGTTTTTCGTGCAGCAATACCCGCAGGTTATGACGACGGGCTACTCGTTCCATCACATCCATCAGTAGCGAGTTGTGGTCAACGGCTACGCTAACTTCTTCAAAAATGGGAGCGCACTCGAACTGTGCAGGTGCCACTTCGTTATGGCGGGTGCGAAGTGGAATACCCAGTTTGTAGGATTCGTTTTCGAAGTCACGCATGTAGGCGTATACTCTCTCGGGTATCGATCCGAAGTAGTGATCTTCTAATTGTTGGTTCTTTGCCGAAGAATGGCCAAATACGGTCCGGCCTGTCATAACAAGATCGGGTCGGGCATTGAAGAGGGCTTCGTCCATTACGAAATACTCTTGTTCCCAACCGAGCGTTACCGTTACCTTGCTTACGTTCTTATCAAAGTAATTGCAAACGTCAGTGGCGGCTTTGCTTAAGGCCTCGGTCGCCTTGAGCAGTGGAGCTTTGTAGTCAAGCGACTCTCCGGTATACGAAACAAAGATGGTAGGAATACAAAGTGTTCGGCCGTTCCCGATCTCGATCACAAAGGGAGGAGAGGAGGGGTCCCATGCCGTGTAGCCGCGCGCTTCGAAAGTGGCACGCAATCCTCCACTCGGAAACGATGAGGCATCGGGCTCTTGTTGAATCAGTGCAGCACCATCAAACTCTTCGATGGCGGTACCGTCGCTTTTTAATGTAAAGAAAGAATCATGCTTTTCGGCAGTGGTGCCGGTCAGTGGTTGAAACCAGTGTGTATAGTGAGTTACTCCTTTTGTTTCTGCCCAAGCACGCATGCCGTTGGCGATCTGGTTGGCCATTTCTCGATCGATCTTCATGCCGGCTTTCACTGAAGCTCTCAGGCTTTTGAAAGCCTCATCGCTCAGGAACTCCCGGGCCGTCTTCATTGTAAATACGTTCGAGGCAAAAAAGGTGGTGGTTTTGTTGGGGGTTCCCACCTGTACGCTGCTTTTGTCGGTTAGCTGGCGGATGGCATCAAAGCGAAGTGACATGTTGTATAAATTTTGGGCAAAGCAACATAATTTATCGAACAAATCAAATTTTTAGTCATTTGTGGTGGAAAAAATGTTATTTTAAGACCATCGGTACCATTTTTAGGCCCTATAAATCAAAAATATGTAACATTATTAAAAAATATAATGTGTAGTGAAAGGGAACAACTTTTGCCGGCCTCCCCGCTTCGATGCTTTAGCTTTGTGCACCAATTGTTACTAACCCCATGAACGTTACTGTTTCTACCGCCGAGCAACTTCGCCTGACCGCTGCGGAATTCGATTTGATCTGTCAGAAATTAGGCCGTACCCCCAACTTCAATGAGCTATGTGCTTTTTCCGGTATGTGGAGCGAGCACTGTAGTTATAAGAACTCCATCAAATGGTTAAAGACCCTTCCTAGAGAAGGAGGGCGCATGCTGGTAAAGGCCGGCGAAGAAAATGCTGGGTTGATGGATATCGGCGACGGATTGGGAGTGGTCTTTAAGATCGAATCGCACAATCACCCCTCTGCCATTGAACCCTTTCAGGGAGCAGCCACTGGGGTCGGAGGTATTCATCGCGATATTTTTACCATGGGTGCTCGCCCCATTGCCGCACTCAACTCACTTCGTTTCGGTCAGCTCGAAGACGAAAAGACAAAGCATTTACTCTCTGGAGTGGTACACGGTATCGGACACTACGGAAATTGCTTTGGGGTACCCACCGTGGGGGGAGAGATCTATTTTGATGCCAGCTACCAGACCAATCCGCTTGTCAATGCCATGAGCGTGGGCATCGTAAAGGCGGGTCAAACTGTATCTGCTACCGCTGAGGGAGTGGGCAATCCGGTCATGTTCGTTGGAAGCGCAACCGGTAAAGATGGAATTGGTGGAGCTTCTTTTGCTTCGGCCGATATCACCGCCGAGAGTGCGCAAGAATTGCCCGCGGTACAAGTGGGTGACCCCTTTCAGGAAAAGAAATTGTTGGAGGCTTGTTTGGAGGTGATCGCCACCGGTGCCGTTGTAGGAATGCAAGACATGGGAGCGGCCGGAATAATTTGTTCTACCGCCGAGATGAGCGCAAAGGGCGGAGTGGGTATGAAGATCGATTTAGATAAGGTTCCAACCCGTCAACCCAACATGAAGACCTGGGAGCTCTTGCTAAGCGAAAGCCAAGAAAGAATGCTGCTCGTCGCAAAAAAAGGAGAAGAAGATAAAGTTCAAAAGGTTTTTGAAAAATGGGACCTGCCTTGCTCGGTGATCGGAGAGGTTACGACAGATGGCATCCTTAATTTTTATATGCATGGTCAGCTCGAAGCCTCTATTCCTGCACATGAATTGGTGTTGGGTGGGGGAGCGCCGCAATACGAAAGATCGTATAGCCGCCCCGCTTACTTCGATGAGATCGAAAAATTCGATCCGTCTACCATTGCATTGCCCACAGATATTCGAAAAACTGCCGAAGCGTTGATCGCACTACCTACTATTGCCTCCAAGCGATGGATCTACAGGCAATACGACAGCATGGTGGGCACAGCCAATACAAACACCAATGCTCCTTCCGACGCGGCCGTGGTAGCGGTGAAAGGAACTACAAAGGGATTGGCCGTAACAACCGATTGTAATAGTCGCTATGTGTATGCCGACCCTCGCAAAGGCGCCATGATCGCTGTTAGTGAGGCAGCCCGCAATATTGTTTGCTCGGGTGGTCAGCCCCTGGGGGTGACCAACTGTCTCAATTTTGGTAACCCTTATGATGCCGGTGTGTATTATCAATTCACCGAAGCCATTCAGGGAATGGGGGCCGCTTGCAGAAAATTCGACACGCCCGTTACCGGAGGCAACGTTAGTTTTTACAACCAAAATCCCGACGGACCTGTATTTCCTACTCCTACGATCGGCATGGTGGGCCTGCTGGAACATCTCGAAAACAAGATGACCCTGGGTTTTAAAAGTGACGAAGACGAGATCTATGTACTCGGTACCATCACCAATGACTTGGGTTGTTCGGAGTATCTTCATCGTCTGTGCGGCGTTACGCACTCTCCCGCTCCATACTTTGTACTCGACGAGGAGTACGCCTTGCAGCAATTGGTCGCTTCGTTGGTAGAGGCTAAGCTAATAGCCAGTGCGCACGATGTGAGCGAGGGCGGATTGATGACCACATTGCTCGAAAAAAGTTTTTCGGGTGGTCGGGGCTTTAACGTAAAGAGTCCTGAGCGGGCCCACGACGGCAAACCGCTTCGTGCCGATGCTTGCTGGTTTGGCGAAGGCCAAAGCCGTGTAGTGGTAACGGTTCCTGCGGAACTGCGCACTGCTTTTTTGCAACATGTGGCCAAAGGGCCCGTGCCTGTAACCTCGTTGGGTCGGGTAGAAGGGCAATCCGTATTGGTAGATGGCAATAACTGGGGGGCTGTCGTTGATTGGGAAAGACGATACGACACGACGATCGAAAATCAACTGGCTGGTTGTGCATAAGATTGGCTATATCGCCGCGTAAATTTTCCTTACTTTTACACGACCTCTTGTACTTTCCCTTCCTTCTTTTTTAAGGCTTGTTAAAGTGCCCGCAGGTCAATTGATTGGTTGATCCGACTGAATAAAATTGATGCTGCATGTCTAAGTACATTTTTGTGACCGGAGGGGTTACTTCTTCATTGGGTAAAGGAATTGTCGCTGCCTCACTTGCCAAGTTATTGCAGGCAAGAGGCCTCAGGGTCACCATCCAAAAATTCGATCCTTATATTAACGTAGATCCGGGTACCTTAAATCCATACGAACACGGCGAGTGCTATGTTACAGAGGATGGTGCCGAGACCGATCTCGATCTGGGCCACTACGAGCGCTTTCTCAATATTTTTACCTCGCAGGCCAACAACGTTACAACGGGAAGGATCTATCAGACTGTTATCAATAAAGAACGAGAGGGCGCTTTCTTGGGAAAGACCGTGCAAGTAGTTCCCCACATTACCGACGAGATCAAACGCAGAATGAAACTGCTGGGGCAAACCGGCGAGTTCGATGTGGTGATCACCGAGCTTGGTGGCACGGTGGGCGATATCGAGAGTCTTCCTTTTGTGGAATCGGTTCGTCAATTGCAGTGGGAGCTGCCCGAAGAAGATACGGTAGTGGTACATCTGACCTTGATCCCTTATTTGAAAGCGGCCAAAGAACTTAAGACAAAGCCCACGCAGCACAGCGTTAGAATGCTAAGCGAAGAAGGCGTGCATCCCGATATCATCGTTTGTCGCACCGAAAAACCGCTCAGCCCCGAACTCAAGCGCAAGATCGCATTGTTCTGTAACGTAAAGCCAGAGGCTGTCATTGAAGCGGCCGATGCCAGTACCATCTATGAGGTGCCGGTGCTCATGATGCGCGAAGGACTCGATACCATCGTGCTCAAGAAACTGAATTTGATGTCTACCCGTGAGCCCGATCTAACGAAGTGGAAGCAATTTTTAGATAAACTAAAGTATCCCAAGGGAAAGGTCTCCATTGGTCTGGTGGGCAAGTACATTGAATTGCAAGATGCGTACAAATCGATCTTGGAATCTTTTATCCATGCCGGTGCCATGAACGAATGCCAAGTGCAGGTGCACAACGTTCATAGTGAATACATCACTGCTGAGAATGTCGCAGAAAAGCTGACCGGACTCGATGCCTTGCTCGTAGCCCCCGGTTTTGGGCACAGGGGAGTAGAAGGTAAGATCACCGCCGTACGCTATGCACGTGAGAATAAATTGCCCTTCTTTGGTATTTGTCTGGGCATGCAAATGGCTGCCATTGAGTTTGCCCGAAACGTATTAGGAAAAACCGGAGCCAACTCTACCGAAATGGATCCGCAGACTCCGCATCCGGTTATCGATCTGATGGACGAGCAAAAGAAAGTAACCGCCAAGGGAGGTACCATGCGATTGGGGGCCTATCCCTGTCATCTCGTAAAGGGAAGTCTGGCCCATCGCATCTATGGACAAGAGCAGATCAGCGAGCGCCATCGACATCGCTGGGAATTCAACAACCAATACCTGACCGACTTTGAATCGGCCGGCATGATGGCCAGCGGTAAAAATCCCGATACAGGCCTTGTGGAGATCATAGAGCTCACCGATCATCCCTTTTTCATAGGTGTGCAATATCACCCCGAACTAAAAAGCACCGTCGAGAATCCGCAACCCATTTTTGTAGAATTTGTAAAGGCCGCGCTGCAACATGCCGCAAGTCGGTTGTCACCTGCGGCCAGGGCCGCCAGTGTGTAGCAGACCGGGGGCTAAAATGCCGTTCCCTTATCTTTGTCGGCCCAGTTTATTCGCCAAACAAATCAGGCCATGAATTTTGATCGTAATTCGGTTATCGGTTTTATTATTCTTGCTGTACTTTTTTTTGGATACTTCTATTATACCAACGAAGAACAGGCCGCGTATAACAAAGCCAAGGCTCGTCAGCAGTTCGTAAGCGATTCCACCGCCAAGGCCAACCGCCCCAAGGTAGATTCTGCGGCACTGCTTATCGAGTCTCAGCGTGCCGATAGTATGAACCGGGTAGCCTCAGCAGGCTATTTTTCAGCTACGGCGTCAGTTGCTCCGCAAGTGGTAACCCTCGAGAACAAACTCATGAAGGTTTCCTTTTCGACCAAGGGCGCACAGGTGGCCGATGTGCAGTTGACCGGTTTTCGTCAGCACGACGACACCGGTTTCGTAGTACTTGCCAAGGGGATGTACAACCAGATAAGTTATGCCATCAATACCGGCAATAACAAAACGGCACAAACGGCCGATCTTATTTTTACGCCGGCTGCGGTTACGACCCAACCCGACGGAAGCAAAACCCTACGGATGTCTTTGGTGGCTGCAGATAGTGCCAGCCCTGTCTCATTGGTTCACGTCTATACTATTCGCCCCGATAGTTATCTGATCGATTTTTCGATAGAGGTGCAGGGAGCGGAGAGATTGCTGACCCAAGGTGTGCTTTCGCTTCAGTGGCAGTACGAAGCTTTTAAACAAGAGGATGATATTGCCTACGAGAAGCAAAATACACAGGTTGGTTTCGAAGAGGGTGGTGAGTTCGACTACTTTACCATTGGCAACAGAACCGAACTGAATTTTTCTAAACCTCTTTCGTGGGTAGGGCTTCGTCAGCGTTTTTTCTTTGCTGCCATTGCCTCTAAAACGCCTTTTACAACCGGGCAACTTTCCTGGACCCTTCCGGTCGATTCACTTGGTGTGGTGGTTCGTAGTGCCGCTGCTTTAAAATTACAACTACCTGCAACCGGCACTGCTCGTGCAGACCTGGGGCTTTACTACGGACCTTCAGATTACCATATTTTAAAGAGCACACCCTATGGGTTTGACCAGATCGTTAATTTGGGACAAGGGGTCTATGCATTTGTGCGTCCTATCAATAAATACATCATTGTTCCCATTTTTGATTTTATGCGCAGCCTCAGTGGCGCCAACCTTGGGCTGGCGATCGCTCTGCTAACGCTGTTTATTCGACTGGTTACCTCGCCGCTTACTTATTCGAGTTACCTGAGCGGAGCCAAGATGAAGGCCCTTCGCCCCGAGATATCGAAGTTAAAAGAGAAGTTCGGAGACGACCAGCAATCCATCAGTATGGAGCAGATGAAGCTCTTTCGCGAGGCGGGTGTTAATCCGCTGGGAGGGTGCATTCCGGCGCTACTGCAGATCCCGATCTTCTTTGCGCTTTTCAGTTTCTTTAACTCCGAGATCAGCTTGCGAGGTGCGGAGTTCTTGTGGGCCAATGACCTCTCTGCCTATGATGCGCCGATTCATTTTGGTTTTACCATTCCTCTTTTTGGTGATCACCTGAGTCTGTTTAACCTGCTGGCTACCCTTACCAGTTTGCTGATCTCCGTATATAGTATGAGCATGAGTCCTGACCAGAGCAATCCGGTCATGAAGTACATGCCCTACATCTTTCCTTTTTTCATGTTGTTCTTCTTTAACAATCTTCCGTCCGCTCTTACCTGGTATTATACGGTATCGAATCTAATTACCCTGGCCATGCAATTTGTTATCCAGAATTACATTATCGATCACGATAAGATATTGGCAAAAATTCAAGAGAACAGAAAAAAGCCAAAGGCCAAGTCTAAATGGCAAGAGAAGCTCGAGCAAATGCAGGATCAGCAAAAAAAATTAAGGGACCGAAAATAATTGCAGTAAATTACTGTTCTTAACGTTCGCAAGCCAATGGCTAGAAAAATCCTTTTGGGGGTATTGTTCTTTTGGGGCAGCTCTCTTACCCTTCAAGCGCAGCGCAGGCTTACAGAGGCCACACTGGTCTATGCGATCCATGTGGATGATAAGGATAGTGCTGCAACGCAACCTCATTTTGCGGATGGCGCCATCAGTACCAGTTATCTCAAGGGAGCTAACAGCAGAACCGACCTTGTTACTCAGTCAGGTAAGCAGTCCACCATTTTTATTAGTAAGTCGGCGCAGGTCGTACTATTGAAGGAGTATGGTAACCAGCGATACCTGACCCGTATGACGCTTTCACAGTGGGAGCGGTCCAATAAAAAATACCGAGAGGCTGGTATTGCGCTGCTCTCTGATACGCTTCGGTTAAAAGGTTATCTGTGTTATAAGGCCTTGGCCACCCTGGCCGATTCTACCACCTTTACTATTTGGTATACGAAAGAGTTAAATCCACTCAATAAAGAATTCTTGCCCATGGCAGGGTCTGTGCCTGGTCTTATTCTTTCTTTTGAGACGTTGTTGGGCGATAAAAAGGTACGCTACGAGATCGATCAGATCGTGCTCAATCCGGTACAGCAAGTGCTCTTCGATATACCCGAGTCGGGATATAGAGTACTTGAACTACAGCATCCGTAAATAGGAAGATCAGGGAGTGCGAAGCGAGCGATTACCAAGCTCGATCTTGACCTTGTTGACCAAGACATTTTTACGCAAAGGCAATGTAAAGGAATTCTTGCCCACCTGCATCGTCACATCGGTGTTTAATCTGACAACACGTTTTTGATCGGGGCTCAAGATGGTATTGCCACGAAAATCATAGCCCGATCTTAGCGAAAGGGTACCATCAAATCCAAGCGTGCGACCGCTGAGCAATTTTCTGGTAGCGGCAGATTGCCTTTTTTTGCCATCACCCAAGGTCGCATAGGCGGCAGCACCCACACAAAGAAGCATAGCCAGCGCTATGAACTTGCGGTTCAGGAAAAGGCGATATGGTGAAAATGCCGTACGCATGTGTTACAAAATTACTAAACAACGAACTTGTAACAAAGTTGATTTTTTGCCTTTTTTTTAACGGTTCGGCGGGTCATTTTGGTATGTGAGGTTGCCCCTTGGGAAAAATACACAGTTGGGGATAAAACCCTGAGCCTAAGTACGATGTTTTTGTAGTAAATTGTTCAAAACAAAGCAAAAGCCATGGCAGAGCATTCCTCCCGTGAAGAAAGAGACGAAATGGCTGAGCTGCTCAGTCAGTTCGAGCAGCTTCGTACCGGCGGCGCCCAGTCCTACCTCGAAGAGGAGGCCTTTGAGAAGATCATCGACCATTTTCAGCAAAAAGAACAGCTCGACAGGGCCTTGGAAGCCGCCCAACTGGCCGTGGAGCGCTTCCCCTACTCATCTTCGCTGCAGGTTCGAAAGGCCGATATACTATTGGTCCACCGCCGTTACCGTGAGGGGCTGCGGGTGTTGGACCAGGCGCAATTGCTCGACAGCCGCGATATCAATATTTATATTTTGCGAACCGACGCCTACCTGGCCCTCGATCAGCAAGACAAAGCCGTAGCCCTGTTGCAAGAGGCGCTACAGCATTTCGAAGGAGAAGAAAGGGTAGAGTTGCTCTTTGAGTTGGCGGATGTGTATGATGACTACGAAGATTTTGATAAGGTGTTCGATTGCCTGAAGGGCGTGCTCGAGGTTGATCCCATCAATGAAGAGGCGTTGTATAAGATTTGTTTTTGGACCGATTTTACCGGGCGAAACGAAGAGGGCATCAAACTGTATCTAAAGATATTGGATGATAATCCTTACAGTGAGTTGGCCTGGTTCAATCTGGGGGCGGCTTACCAAGGGCTCAAGCTTTACGAAAAAGCCATCGACGCTTATAAGTACGCTATTGCAATAGAAGAGAAATTCGATTATGCCTATCGCAACATGGGTGATGCCTATATACGGCTCAGAAAATACAAGGAGGCCATTGAGGTGCTCGAGCGGGTCCACGAATTGGCTAAGCCCGAAGATGTGATCTTTGAGGCTATCGGTTTTTGTTTCGAGAAATTAAAGCAACCCGCGCAAGCCCGATTCAATTATCGCAAAGCATCTCATCTGCGACAAGAGGATAGCCGCATCTTGTATAAAATTGCCTGTACCTACTTTAACGAACAAAGTTGGGAGGCGGCCTATAAGCAGGTAGACACGGCCATTCGCATGCATCGCAGCCAATTTGATTACCAGCTGCTGGCCGGAGAATGTTGCATACAACTGGGTCGCACTAAAGAGGCTGTTCAACATTTTATGTTGGCCGTGCGTACCAAGCCCCGTAACATGGCAGGTTGGGAATCGCTCATCCGTTGCCTGTACCAGGCCGAGATGTGGGAAGAGGCCTTGCTGCAAACAACTCTTTCGCTGCAAGCGACCAAAGACAAGCCACTCTTTTTGTACTACAAAGCGGCCGTGCTGTTCGGCGCCGGACGATCAAAAGAGGGGTTATTGCAACTAGAGGAGGCCCTCGATCGCGATGCCCGTTTGTTGAAGAAGTTCGTTACGCTGCGCCCTTCGATCTTGCAAAATCCGCAAGTGGTCGATCTATTGGCGCGCTACAAGCGAAAGGCGTAAGGGTGCGTTTCGTTTTGTAATTGGCATTACATTTGCACCTATGAATTATCATCTTACACAGATGCCCGACCGGCTGGTAAAGCCCCGTGTTGCGGGCCTCACCATGGTCATGGACAAAGGACTTAGCACAGATGAGGCCAAGCATTTCATGAGCGTGGCTTACCCTCATGTAGATATAGTGAAATTGGGTTTTGGTACTTCGTACGTATCACCTAACCTGAGCGAGAAGCTTGCGCTGTATCGCTCTTATGACATTCCAGTCTATTTTGGCGGTACGCTGTTTGAGGCATTCTTGATTCGTAATCAATTCGAAGATTACATCAATGTCTGTAAGGAGTTCGAGATAAGTTACATGGAGGTCAGTGACGGATCCATTACTATTCCGCATGCCGAAAAGTGCGGCTATATCGAAAAGCTCACAAAGTACGGCACGGTATTAAGTGAGGTGGGCAGTAAAGATGCGGCGCACATTATTCCTCCTTACAAGTGGATCGAGTTGATGAAGGCCGAACTACAAGCCGGATCGAGCTATGTGATCGCAGAGGCCCGCGAGGCCGGAAATGTCGGTATTTACCGCGGCAGCGGAGAGGTTCGCGAAGGACTGGTGCAAGAGATCTTAACGCAGATCCCCGGCGAAAAAATTATTTGGGAGGCCCCACAAAAAGCGCAGCAACTCTATTTTATTGAATTGCTCGGATGTAACGCCAATTTGGGCAACATTGCGCCTACCGAGGTAATACCACTTGAGGCCATGCGGGTGGGACTGCGCGGCGATACGTTTCATTTTTATCTTAGCAATAAGGGCTGAGCGAATGCGTAGTTTTGGTTTGATAGGAAAACCGCTTACGCACTCTTTTTCAAAAAGCTATTTCAGTTCTAAATTCGAGCGAGAAGGGATCACCGATTGTAGGTACGATCTGTTTGAATTGGAAAGCATATCAGCGTTTCCCTCTCTTTTGCAAGATCGACCCGATCTGTTAGGTCTCAATGTGACCATTCCATACAAGCAAGAGGTGTTGCCTTATCTGAGCGACTCTCATATTCCTGAAGGGATCGGTGCCTGCAATTGTATTCGCATCAGTCGTGGAGCCTGTATTGGGTACAACACAGATTGGATCGGATTCGAAAGATCACTGCTGCCGCTATTGGAGCCGCGCTACAGGGCGGCACTCGTGCTAGGTACCGGAGGCGCCTCGCTGGCCATTACCTATGTGCTTCGCAAACTTGGCATCCCCTTTACACAAGTAGGAAGGACCCTTTCCGCAAGTGCATCCATTACCTATGCGGAGTTGAGCGAAGACGATCTGCAAACTCATCAGATCATCATCAACACCACGCCGTTGGGAACCTATCCCGACGCCTCCTCATTGCCCGATTTTCCTTATCAGGCCATCGGAGCGGGTCATCTGCTTTACGATCTGGTCTATAATCCTTCGATCACATCTTTTTTGCATAAGGGTATACAAGCAGGGGCCCGTATCAAAAACGGAGAAGAGATGTTACAACTTCAGGCCGAAGAGAGTTGGAAGATCTGGAACGAGTAGCCGCTATCAAGCAAGGAGCCATCAACTAGCCAAGCGCTGCACTGCTTTTTCAGCGATCGGGACCACTTTCTTTTTTTCGTAGTCATAGCAAACCATAGTGGTGATGGCCAGTGCGGCTACTTTCTGTTCTCCGTTGACGGTGGTTTCTAGTTTATAAAAAAGGTCGAAGCCTTTGCTGGTAAAATTCCCTGCGCTCACCGATGCGCGCAGCGGATATCCATAATGCAACTCGCAGCGCAATTCGAACTGCGCCTTGGTCAGCATCATTCCGGATCCCTCCAGCTCAAGTTCACTGTATCCCTTTTGTGCCAAGAACTGTACACGCGCCTCTTGTAGTAAGGCCATGATGCGGTCGTTACCCACATGCCCTCCGTAGTTGAGGTCAGTGATCCGAAGGGCAATGTCGCAATGAAACGAAAATTGCGAGGGTAGCTGCGATTTAAGTGAGCTCATGTACCTTTTATTTGGATAGTAAATAGTTCTTGAGTTGATCGAAGGCCTTTCGTCGGTGACTGTACTGATTTTTTTCGTCGAGATCCATTTCTGCAAAGCACCGCGTGGCTCCCTCGGGAATAAAGACCGGGTCATAGCCAAATCCTTTTTTCCCGGAAGGGGTCTCGGCTATGCGACCCTTGCAGATGCCTTCGAAGGTTATCTCCGTTCCCTGCTCAATGAGCGAGATCACGGTCCTGAACTGCGCCGCTCTGCTTTGCTGCGAGGTAAGTGTCTGAAGCAGCTTATCGATGTTTTGATCGGCCGTAGCCTGCGCTCCTGCATAGCGAGCGCTATGCACGCCAGGTGCACCTCCCAGGGCCGCTACTTCCAATCCGGTGTCTTCGCTAAAACAATCCGATCCGGTCAATTGGTAGATGGTCATTGATTTTTCTCGTGCATTCTCTTCGAGCGTGGCATGCGGTTCAGGAATGTCGCGATCGATGCCCGCCTCGGCCAGTGTGATCAGCGTAAAGGAGTTGTTGAGCAGCGACCGTACCTCTTGTACCTTGTGTTGATTATTGGTGGCAAAGATCAGTTGCATGTAGTGTGATTGTGGGGCGGGCCTAAAGATTGAACAGTCTTTGCAAAGAGGCCCAGCATTGCTTTCTTTCTTCTTTGTCGGTGGCTAGTTGTGTAAAAGCAGGGGCATGCATAAAAGTGCATCCTTTCCAAGCCTGCAACTGGTAGCGGGGAAAATCGACCGGTAGACCCAGTTGAGCTGGGGTCACACCAAAGCAAAGCAGCATCCTTGGCGAAAAGAAAGTAAGGAGCTCTTCTTGTTGTATCTGCGGGTACGTTGCGGTGTTGAAAACGGCCACATCCTCTAGGGTGAGTTTGCAAGCATTGAGCATGCGGGTCACGAATTGCAGGTCCTCGTCGGTCAAAAAGGGGGCCGATTCTTGCTTCACGACCAACAAAATAGGTTTGGCCCTGCCTCCCAGCCAGCGATACCCCTCCTGTGGGGTAGACACTAGCACGCCTTGGTAGAGATCGGCCAGCATCCGGTTGTCGAGGGCTATTTTATTGAGTTCCAAGGCTAGGTATTTTTTGTACTAATAACTGTTAGTTTTTTTTCGTTTCTTCGCCGCTGTAAAAATAGCGAAATATGACAGCTGCTTTGGATATCAAGGTAATTCGTGCCGCAAGTAGCAAGTTAGCGGGAATGGACCTGAAGGGGATTGCTTTCGGAAAGTATTTTTCTGATCATATGCTCGAGGCTGATTATATCGACGGTAAATGGCAACCCGCTGTGATCAGGCCCTACCAGCCTTTATCGCTTAGTCCTTCCGTGGCAGCTCTGCACTACGGACAGGCCATCTTCGAGGGTATTAAGGCTTATAAAGACCAAAGTGGACACCCCTTTATTTTTCGTCCTCACGATAATTACATTCGTTTCAATGTGTCTGCAGAGCGCATGCAAATGCCGACCATTCCAGAAGATCTGTTCATGCAAGGCATGTTCCAACTTGTCAGACTCGATGAGCAGTGGATACCCCCTTATTCCGATCACTCTTTGTACATAAGACCCTTTATGTTCTCTAGCGATGAGATGATCGGCGTTCGTCCTTCGGATAATTATAAGTTCTTGATCATCCTTAGTCCCACCGGTCCTTATTACAGCGCCCCTATGAAAATTTGGGTAGAAGAAAAGTATGTGCGGGCCGTGAGCGGAGGGGTAGGGTTTGCCAAGTCGGCCGGTAATTACGGAGGAGCCATGTACGCTACGGCTCAAGCCAGAAAAAAGGGCTACGATCAGGTGCTTTGGACCGATCCCGTCGAGCACAAGTATGTACAGGAGTGTGGCACCATGAACGTGTTTTTCATTATCGGCAACACCGCCGTTACGCCTGATCTGAGCGAGGGGACCATACTGGCGGGCGTTACCAGACAATCGGTAATGACGCTGTTACAAGAAAAAGGACTCACCGTAGAGGAGAGGCCCATAGACATGCACGAGATTATGGCGGCCTACAAGAGCGGAAACCTCAAAGAGGTTTTTGGTACCGGCACGGCAGCCACCATTTCATTGATCAAGGAATTATGTTACAAAGATTTTGTGATGCAATTCGATGTAGACGCATGGACGACGGCGCCTGCCATCAAGCAGCAGCTTGCCGCCATTCGCGAAGGACGCATAGAAGACAATCACGGCTGGATGCAACCTTTGTAACATAAATTAGATTATTGTTATATTCGAGGGTCGCCAGTGGCGGCCCTTTTGCTTATGAGGAAGCTCCTGTTTTTGTTGGTATCGTTCATCTTGTTATCGCTGGGTTTGCAAGCGCAGTTTATTCCTGTTCCGGTAACGGGCTTCAGCCAAGATGTGGTGGCCGAATCGGGCACCAATTCGCTTGCTGTAACCACCTCTCAAATAGACGGGCCCAACGCTACATCTTCGAACAACGTGTTGTATTCAGCTGCCTTCGCAGCTGCCAATGGAGTTACGGCGGGCGGTCTCCCCGATGCCGGAAGCATAAGCTCTACCACTGCGGGCTCGTATCAATTGGCCTCTTATGGCCAGAACAATGCCTTGTTCGTGCAGCGAAATCAAACTGGTACATTGGCACTACAAACACCGGCTTCTTTTGCCAAGATCAGATTACTGGGTTTCTCTGCCGAAGCCAACACGGTAGCTTGTTTGCTCAATATCAGTTTGGGTTTTAGCGATGGTACGGTAACGCCTTATCTCACCAATCAAACCTTGTCGGATTGGTTCAATGGCAATATAAATGTGGTGGCGCAGGGTATAGGAAGAATCAAAAGACAGGCGGCGGGGCCCTATACTCCAGAGGGGGTCTCACAAAATAATCCTCGTTTTTACTTTATAGAGATAACGCTCAATTGCGCTGACCGAAATAAGTTGTTGCAGACAATTCGGATCAACAATGTTTCATCTGGTACAACATCGGTTTATCCCAATGCGGTATTTATGGCTGTTGCCGGTACGGCCTTTACGCAGGCGATATCTCCTGTTATCACTGCGTCTGATTGCACCGGGCCGAATGGTTCTATTGCCCTGGCAGTGAGTGGTAGCAGCGGTGGTTACACTTATGCATGGGGCACTAGTCCAGCACAAACAAGTGCAACGGCAACGGGATTGTCTCCCGGTAATTACAATTGTGTCATCACTGACGCATCGGGTTGTACGACCACTTTCAATGGCACGGTATCGCTGAATAATAACGCAACGCTCTCCATTGCTGCTACTCCTGCTACGATCTGCAACGGAAGCTCCACGCAGTTAGCCGTGGTACCCGGCACCGGAACACTCTCTGATTTTAGTTGGACACCCGGCACCCTGTCGGGCACTACCGTTACAGTAAGTCCGACCGTTAATACCACTTATGTTGTGACCGGCACCAATGCGTTGGGTTGTAGTGCTGCGGCGCAGTTTACCGTTAACGTGCAGGCCATACCGGCTGCCCCTGTTGCCAGTGCCGTGGCGGTCTGTAACGGAGCCAACGCCACTCTTGCCGTATCGTCTCCTGATCCTTCGCTCAATTATCGTTGGTATGCGGATGCTACAGGCGGAACTGCATTGGTCACCGCCAATTCTTATTCCATAACTACTGTTACGGCTGCTGCCACCTACTATGTAGAGGCTGTGACCAGTGCGGGTTGTGTGAGTGCGGCTCGTACTGCGGTGCAACTTTCCGTAAATCCAATTCCTGCTGCAGCGCAGCTGGCCGACACATCTGTTTGTCCTGTAACCGATGCCACGCTTCGGGTTCGCAACTCGATCGATCCTGCCATTACCTACAGGTGGTATAGCGCATTGACAGGCGGAGCACCGGTAGCGACCGGCTATACCTTTACCATAGTTGGGGTCTCGGCTCCTTCCGTTTGGTATGTAGAAGCAGTCAGTGCCGCAGGTTGTGTAAGCACGCCCCGCGACAGGATCTCAGTCTCACTGATCGCTCCGCTAGCAGCGCCGGTGGTAGCGGTGGGTACCATCTCTTTTTCTTCAATTAGTTTTTCTTGGCCCGCCGTAAGCGGGGCGACGGGTTATTTGGTGAGTACCAACGCAGGCAGTACCTATTTGCCACCGAGCTCAGGTGGGAGTGGAACGACACATGTGATCGATGGTTTACCGGGCAATACCAGCGTGACCTTGCTGGTAAAAGCTACCGGACTCAGAAATTGTGAGACCAGCGCGGCCTCAATACCTGTATCGGCTACTACTCTTAGTACGCGCGAGATATTTGTGCCCAATGTATTTACACCGAATGGTGATGGAAAAAATGATGTACTAAAGGTCTATGGTAACTATATCGGCTCGGTCGATTTCAGGATCTTTAACCAATGGGGTCAGCTCATCTTCTCTACCACCGATGTTTCTGTTGGATGGGATGGAAAGCACAAGGGTCAGCTACAACCGGTAGGGGTGTATGCCTATACCCTCAAGTTGGTTCGTTTGGATGGAACTACCGTTACCAAAAAAGGTTCCGTAAACTTAATTCAGTAAGATTGAAAAATATAGTCACCCTATTTTTTGCCTTTGGTATCTCGCTGAGTGTGATGGCGCAGACCGATCCACACTTTACGCAGTTCTACGCGTATCCGATGGGTCTCAATCCGGGTCTCGCCGGGGTAAACGGAGGAGATTTTAGAGTGAGTGCCATCTACAGGACCCAATGGACGCAGGTCATGACACCCTTTACTACCATGGGTATTTCTGCCGATGTGGCCACGCAAAAAAATATAAACTTCGGCATTAACATACTCAATCAAACGGCAGGTAACGCGGGGTATCATTATCAGCATGGTTATCTGACCATCGGTTACGGTGGTGTACGATTCGGTGAAGACAATAATCAGCAGCTTAGTTTCGGTATTCAGGTAGGAGCCCTGGCTCGTAAATTCGATCCCACCGGTTTTCAGTTCGGCGATCAATGGAATAGTATTACCGGATATGACCCGTCCGTTTCATCGGCCGATCTGCTGCCTCGCACTTCTTCTAGCGATCTCGATATTGGGGCAGGGGTTTCGTACAGCGATGCCCGCGAGAACAGGGCATTGCGTCTGTTCGGCGGATTTTCTGCGTTTCATCTTAACCGCCCCCAAGATCCTTTCGTCACCCGCTCGCTTAGCCAGCAAATACCCATGCGCTTTTCTGTGCATGGTGGTGTGCAGATCAATGTCAATGAGCGAATACAGTTGACACCGCAACTGCTGCTAATGAAACAAGGAACGGCCATGGAGCAAATGATCGGGATGTCTGTTCGCATGCCCGCTTCTGCCACGGCCGATCTGTTGGCCGGTATCAATTACCGCATAAATGATGCCCTGGCGCCTTACCTGGCAGTGGGTTACGGGCAGTGGCTCTTTGGCTTCTCTTACGATGTGGCGGCTGGCGAGCTGGGCAAGCAGGTCCCCGGCACCAGCAGTTTCGAGCTTTCATTAACCTATACGGGGCTCCCTTCGGGCCGACCTATTCGATACCTCTCTTGTCCCCGCCTTTAAAGGCTGATTATCAGCATTCAAGCAGAAAATGCCCGCCTGGGCCCGTTATGCAAAAAACAAAGGCCTTTTTTTGGTGATTCGTGCCCTTGCCTTTACCTTTGCTCTCCCAAAAATAAGGGTCAAGAATGCCTACTATTCAACAGTTAGTAAGAAAAGGAAGAGAAATCATCAGAGCCAAAAGCAAATCCAGAGCACTCGATGAGTGTCCTCAACGCCGCGGCGTGTGTACTCGTGTGTACACGACCACTCCCAAGAAACCAAACTCTGCCCTTCGTAAAGTAGCCAAGGTGCGTTTAACGAACAAGGTAGAGGTGATCGCCTATATTCCCGGAGAAGGACATAACCTGCAAGAGCACTCCATCGTGCTGATCCGCGGGGGTCGTGTTAAGGACCTTCCCGGTGTACGTTACCACATTGTAAGAGGTTCACTCGATACGGCCGGTGTAAAAGACCGCAAGAAGAGTCGCTCCAAGTACGGTACCAAGAAAGAGAAAGCAAAAAAATAATTTCAACGCAATAACATTTTTCTGATATGCGGAAAGCACAAGCCAAAAAACTCCCCTTAGCCCCCGATCCAAAATTCAACGACAAGCTCGTAACACGTTTTGTCAATAACCTGATGTGGGAAGGCAAGAAGAGTGGCGCCTTTACTATTTTCTACAATGCCCTCGAAAAAGTAGCCAAGCAAACCAGCGAAGACGGGTACGAAGTATGGAAAAGAGCACTAGCCAATGTGGCTCCCTCTGTAGAGGTGCGCAGCCGTCGTATCGGTGGAGCTACTTTTCAGATCCCTTCTGAGGTGCGTCCCGACCGTAAGACCTCACTCAGCATTAAATGGCTGATCCGTTATAGCCGCGAGCGCAATGGTCGCAGCATGGCCGATAAACTTGCCAACGAGATCGTAGCGGCCAGCAAAGGCGAAGGTGCTGCTTTCAAGAAAAAAGAAGATACGCATCGTATGGCCGAGGCCAACAAGGCATTCGCCCACTTCCGTGTGTAAATAGCTAATAACTGCTTATGAGCGATCCCGAGGTCTTAGTGGTCTCGGGATTTTTTATTGCCCGATTTTTCGTTGCAGATGTTGGTCGATGGCTTCTAAAAACTCTTCGGTGTACAGGTAGTGTTCGCCATGCTTGACCTTGTTGCCATGGATACAAACGGCGAGGTCCTTGGTCATCTTTCCTGACTCTACGGTTTCGATACAGACTTTTTCAAGAAGTTCGCAAAAATCGATCAGCGCCTGGTTTTGATCTAGCTTTCCTCTAAAGGCCAGTCCTCTGGTCCAGGCAAAGATGCTGGCTATGGGATTGGTGCTGGTGGGTTTGCCCGCCTGATGATCGCGAAAGTGGCGGGTAACAGTACC
>Ga0208598_1000028_pt1 | contig 59931 bp, 48 predicted proteins | sample LakMenEpi22Jun12_FD_150726 | JGI IMG/M metagenome (GOLD analysis project Ga0208598, IMG submission 150726) | Freshwater microbial communities from Lake Mendota, WI - 22JUN2012 deep hole epilimnion (SPAdes) | ecosystem: Environmental > Aquatic > Freshwater > Lake > Epilimnion/Euphotic zone ... | reverse complement strand
TCCGGCGAATCATTTGCGCCTTATGCATTTATTGAGTCTAATGGTCTCCAGATTGGATTTTCTTATGATATTACCTATAATAATTTGAAGAAGGTATTATCACCAGCTAGTTCCTTTGAACTTTCATTACAATGGAGGGTAGGGGATCTTCTGCAAAGAGCAATCAGGTGATTGATGCGCGGATCGAACCTTGCGCTATAGCCCCCTGATTTGTAAGCAGTAAAAAATAGCAGACGAAAAAATGTCGCCAATTTGTCGCCAACAGGGTGCATTTTTATGCTTTTATATGCTTTTTTCAACATATAAAAAAGCCTGAAAATCAACGTAATTCATTGATATTCAGGCTTTTAAGTGGTGTGGGGCGGGATCGAACCGCCGACACAAGGATTTTCAGTCCTTTGCTCTACCGACTGAGCTACCGCACCATCCTGGTCCCCAAATGAGGAGCGGATTGCAAATATAGGCCTGAAAATCAAATAAAGCAAGCAAAACCGTTCTCCTAAAACACTCCAGAAGCCCCTTCGATATACTAGCGCAACTAACTGTGGGGGTAAAACAATCTACAGGATAATAGTATTATTTTACTTTAAAATAGTGGACTCAAAAAATCATTACATGAAAAAATCATATTATACCCTTGTTTTGTTTTCGGTATCGGTGGCATTGCTTACATCTTCGGTCCTGCTGCATGCGCAATCGCAGCTTAGCGCTACTGAACAAAAGATCGCCAAGACCATCGACCAGCAATGGAGTACCACACTGGCTCTCTTACAACAGTCCGTCGATATCAACAGCGGCACTTATAATATAAAAGGAGTACGCGCCGTTGGCGATCTTTATGCGAACGAGCTAAGGGCGCTGGGTTTTACGGTCGAATGGGTCAGCTTACCCGATTCAATGCAACGAGCAGGACATTTGGTGGCGTATCGTAAGGGAGCCCAAGGAAAAAAACTTTTTTTGATCGGGCATCTCGATACGGTGTTCGAGCCCGATATGCCAGCGAACCCCTTTACAAAACTCAATGATAGTACTGCTACCGGGCAGGGTGTCAATGATATGAAGGGCGGTGATGTAATGATCATTGCTGCGCTAAAGGCACTTCATGCCAATGGTTTATTAGATAATACATCCATTACGGTTTATATGACAGGCGATGAAGAAAATGCAGGATACCCAAGAGAGATCTCTCGTGGTGATTTTATAAGCAGAGCCAAAGAACATGATATCGCGCTGGCTTTTGAAACAGCATCAGGGATGAATACCATCGCTACGGCACGAAGAGGGGCCAGTGGTTGGCACCTAGAAGTAGAAGGAAAACAGGCACACTCATCGGGCGTGTTTGGTAGCGCAGGCTATGGCTCCATTTACGAGGCGGCCCGTATCATCAATGGTTTTCGAGATCGGTTGAGCAAAGAGCAATACCTGACCTTTAATCCCGGACTTATCATTGGCGGTTCCGAACTAAACTATAACGAAGAGGCGCAACAAGGCGAGGTTTCCGGTAAAACTAATATTATCTCTCCACGCACGGTAGCGAATGGCGATCTGCGTTTTATTAGCGAAGAACAAAAAGAGAATGCGCGCAGCGTGATGCGAGAAATCGTTGCGCAGTCGCTTCCCGGTACCAAGGCTACGATTCGTTTTGTGGATGGAATTCCATCGATGCCTCCCACCGAAGGCAATACACAACTCGCCGCACAACTCAGTAGTGTGAGCGAGGCGATGGGATGGGGAAAGGTAAACCCTGGTAATCCGGGCAGCCGTGGGGCGGGCGACATCTCTTATGTGGCACAATATCTGGATTGCCTCGATGGGCTTGGCGCCAGTGGTCGTGGGGCGCATGCGCCGGGGGAGACGATCAATCTCTACGAGTTTCCGAAGTTGACCAAGCGAACGGCTGTTTTTTTGTATCGGTTAACCAGGTAATAGTTTATCAGTACTTTTAAGTCGCTAAGCTTAATACGATGCGGAGAATACTGCTGTCTTCACTTTTATTTTCTCTTGTATTTCTCGTATCCTGCAAAAAGGATATTCCTGACAATGGGTCCGGGAACCCTCCGGTCATAACGATTCCTGATAATGATCATCTGCTACCGGGTAATCCAAGCGATGCGCAAACGAATCCTATATTATCTACAAATTATTTAAAGGATAATATTTATTATAAACTCAGTTACAATAGCACTACCGCTACCCCTAACTGGGTAGCTTGGCATTTGCAAAGCGAAGACCTGGGGTCGACCTCTCGTCAAGACGACTTTCGCTCCGATAATACCTTACCCACTGCTTGGTATCGCGTATCGAGCACAAGCTACTCGGGATCGGGATTTGATCGCGGGCACAACTGCCCGTCTGCAGATCGCACCGGTTCGGTAGCGGCCAACTCCTCTACTTTTTTTATGACCAATATGATTCCGCAGTCGCCTACCCTTAACCAGGGTCCCTGGGCGGGTCTCGAAGATTTTACCCGAAGCAGTTTAGTAGGCACGACCAATGAGGCCTGGGTCTTTATGGGCAACTATGGTAACAGCGGAGGAGTGGGAAGTAATGGTGCGTTTACGACTATCGATAATGGTCGCGTTCGAGTACCTGCAAAAGTTTGGAAGGTGATCGTAGTGATTCCCAAAGGCAATGACGACTTATCGCGGTTGACGCGCACCGCAACGGTGCTGTGCGTAAGCATGCCTAACGATAATCGTCTTTATACGGTATCTAATAAAAATGCGTGGAGAGATTACCTGATCTCGGTCAGTGCGCTAGAGATCGAATCGAATGCCAGTGGAACGCCGCTGAGTTTGTTCTCGAATGTCGATCAGACCGAAAGGACCTTTTTAAAGTCCAAGATCTATCAGTAGCGGATCGGTTGTACTATATCAAAGACCATACTTGATCAAAAATTTGATCCGCATGATCTTGAGCTGCTCCCATGTAAAGTTAAACTCTGCCAGTTCTTCTTGTGCCACCTGTAGCGAAGAGGTCTCACAGTTTTTAAAATAGTCCATGATCTCTTCTTGCTCTGAGCGATCTATCATTTCATCGATGGCATAGTCTAAATTCAATCTTGTGCCGCTAGCCGCAATGGTCTCTATTTCCTCGAGCATCTCATCCATGCGCCATCCTTTGTTCTTGGCAATGGTCTCGAGAGGGACTTTTTTATCGGTGTTCTGTATTATATATACTTTGTCTCCGCTTTTATTCACTACGCTCTTCATCACAAAATCATCGGGTCGCTCTATCTGGTGCTCTTCCACGTAAGCGGCGATCAGCTCTACAAAGGGTTTTCCGTATTTAATAGCCTTTCCTTTGCTAACGCCCTGGCATTTTTCCAGCCCCTCCAGGGTAATGGGATACATGGTGGCCATGTCCTGCAGGGAGTTTTCCAGAAAGATCACAAATGGGGGCAATCCTCTTTTTTTGGCCTCTACCCGGCGCAGCTCAACGAGCTGCTTCAACAACTCCTCATCGGTGGCTACGGTCTCGGTCTCTTCTGCTACCTCCCAGTCATCGTCGGCATCGGCCTCTTCGTACATTTTATTCAATACGATCGAGAATGTTTTAGGCTTCTTTATAAATTGGGCTCCTTTCTTCGTGATCTTCAAGACTCCGTACTCTTCGATATCCTTTATCAGCAATCCTTCCAAGATCAGTTGTCTGATCAACGACTGCCAAAAGAAGGGATCCCTGTCGTTGCCGCTGGCAAATGCATTGAGCCCCTCGTGGCGAAACATGGTGATCTGTGGGGTCAGTTTACCGGTAATGATATGTACCACATAGTCGGTGGCAAATCGCTCGTCTAATTCTTCAATGGCCTGTAACGCTACGAGGGCCTCTTCTTTCGCTTCAATTTTTTCCTTTGGATGTTTGCAGTTATCGCAGGCGCCACAGTTCTCTTGCTCGTACCACTCACCAAAGTAGTTCATCAAAACTTTTCTTCTGCATACGCCGGTCTCGGCAAAGGCCACGGTCTCATTGATAAGTTGCGCGCCCACCTCTCTTTCGCTAAGTGGTTTGTCGCGCATCAGGTGTTCGAGCTTCGACACATCTTTATGAGAGTAATATAAGATGCATTTTCCTTCGAGTCCGTCACGCCCTGCGCGTCCGGTCTCTTGGTAATAGTTCTCGATACTCTTGGGAATATTATAGTGAATCACAAAACGGATATCGGGTTTGTCGATGCCCATGCCAAATGCGATGGTGGCACAAATGACCTGTACATCCTCCCCTAAAAATTGGTCTTGTCGTTCGGCCCTTACCTTGGCGTCCAAACCGGCATGGTATGCCACGGCCTTGATCCCGTTGGCCATTAAGATATCGGCCAGCTCTTCGGTGGTCTTTCTGTTCAGGGTATAAATGATGCCGCTTTTCTTTTTCATCCCTTTTATAAAGCGGACAATATTTTCTTCGGTCTGTGCTTTTTTGATCTTGGGAAGCACTTCGTAAAAAAGATTCGTTCTGTTGAATGAAGACAGTAACACAGTGGGCTCGCGCAACTCAAGATTCTTTACGATATCACTTTGTACCTTGGGTGTAGCGGTGGCCGTTAGCGCGATCATCGGTACTTCGGGGTTGATCTGTATCATCATTTCGCGAAGCCTGCGATACTCGGGTCTGAAATCATGACCCCACTCCGAGATGCAATGTGCTTCGTCTACTGCAAAAAACGAAATGGTCAGATCGGCAAAAAAAGAAAGATTCTCTTGCTTGGTGAGGGTCTCCGGAGCAACGTATAACATTTTGGTCTTACCGGTCTCAAGGTCATCGTGTACTTCGCGTATCTCTTTTTTACTGAGCGTCGAATTCAAGAAGTGGGCCACATCGTCGCTGCTGCTGTATCCTCTGATCAGGTCTACCTGGTTCTTCATCAGGGCGATCAGGGGAGAAACAATTATGGCCACCCCCTCACTGACGAGGGCAGGCAGTTGGTAGCAGAGGCTCTTGCCCCCGCCCGTGGGCATAATAACAAAGGTGTCTCGTCCGGCCAGGAGGCTCTCGATGGCCTTTTCTTGTGTGCCTTTAAAGGACGAAAACCCAAAATATTGCTTGAGTGCTTGGTGGAGGTCGAAGCGTTTTGAGGCGGAAAGGGCAGGTTTTTTCTTCTTGGTGATCGTTCCCATTAGATGGCTTAAGATACTCTTTTTTAGTGAGTAGCCGCATGTTTAAAACAACGGGAAGCCAAGCTTGTTTAACTTTTGTTACTAAAAAACGTAAAAAAGGTAAAATAAATTGAAAATCAATCATTTGTGTATTCATTGCTTCCTCACTTCCCAGGCCGGACGGCGATCGGAATAAATGGAGTAATTTTGATCCGTCCTCTAATTTAGCTAACACTTGTTAGTATTATTGGAGGCTATCTCTCCATGAACGACAAGGTTAAAAAAATTGCCCTGCAGACCATCGAGCTCGAGGCGCGCTCCATTCAGGCGCTTAGCCGTTCCATCAACAACGACTTTGAAAATGCAGTGCAGGTGATTGCCGATTGCAAGGGAAGGGTAGTGGTAAGTGGCATTGGAAAAAGTGCGGTCATCGCTCAAAAACTTGTCGCGACATTCAATTCTACGGGTACACCTTCTTTGTTCATGCATGCAGCCGATGCAACGCACGGCGATCTGGGTATGATAAGACCAGAAGATGTTGTCATCATCATCAGCAAAAGCGGCGAGAGTCCTGAGATCAGGGTCTTGCTACCGCTTATTCGAAACTTTGGCAATCCACTCATCGCGATCGTAGGCAATACGACCTCTTCGCTTGCGCAGGGGGCTACCTATATATTAGATACGACGGTTGAGTCGGAAGCTTGCCCCAATAATCTGGCTCCCACCAGCAGTACCACGGCACAGTTGGTGATGGGCGATGCTCTGGCGGTGTGTTTGATGGAATTGAAGGGATTCAACTCAGAAGACTTTGCACGCTTTCATCCCGGTGGGGCATTGGGAAAAAAATTATACCTGCGCGTAACCGATCTGGCAGCTCGCAATGCCAAGCCACAGATCAAACCATCTCAAACAATTCGTGAAGTGATCGTATCGATGACAACGGGTCGTTTGGGGGTAACGGTAGTGGTCAACGATGCACAGCAGGTGATGGGGATCATTACCGATGGTGACCTGCGAAGGATGCTCGAAAAGGGAACTGCGATCGACTCCTTAACGGCAGCCGACATCATGACGCCCTCACCGCGTACCATCCATCCCGAAGAGTTGGCAATGGTAGCGCTCGATGTATTAGGCCAGCATCATATTTCTCAACTGGTGGTGGCCGATCAAGAAAATTATATAGGCGTTTTGCATATTCACGACCTGATGCGCGAAGGCCTCATCTAACCTTATCTTATGAATCCAAATCATTATGTGGCGATTATGGCAGGCGGTATCGGAAGCCGTTTTTGGCCAATGAGCCGCAGTCGTTATCCAAAACAATTTCTCGATATTCTCGGGTTGGGCCGAACGCTGATTCAACAAAGCTATGATCGCTATAGCCAGGTAGTACCTCCCGCAAATGTATTTGTCGTTACATCCGAAGAATATGTTTCGATCGTACGCGAACAACTACCGGATCTTCCCGAAGAAAATATTGTAGCGGAGCCTTCGCGAAAAAATACCGCCGCTTGTATCGCCTACATCGCCTTTAAGTTACAGGCCATCAATCCGGAAGCTGTTATGATTGCCGCACCGGCCGATCATTTGGTTACTGAAACGGCACAGTTCGTTGCTACAGCACAAACGGCCCTTCAATTCGTAGGGCAGCAAAATGCTTTGGTCACGATCGGTATCAAACCTTCGCATCCCAATACGGGGTACGGCTACATACAGCATGAGCTGACCGCTATTGCGCCCGAGGTGTTTAAAGTAAAGACCTTTACCGAGAAACCCAGCGAAGAGATCGCCCGCGCGTTTATTGCCAGTGGCGACTTTTTGTGGAATGCCGGCATTTTTACCTGGCGTGTATCGGCCATATTGGAAGCCCTCGAGAGACATCTTGCCGAGGTCTATGAGATCTTTGCCGCCGAGCGAACGCACTTCAATACGAAAGGTGAAAAAAAGGCCATCGAAAAGATCTATCCACTTTGCACCAATACATCCATCGATGTGGGGGTGATGGAAAAAGCAGCTAATGTGTATGTGATCCCGGCCGATTTTGGTTGGAGCGACCTGGGAACTTGGAACAGCGCATGGGACAATATGGAAAAAGATTATTTCGGTAATGCCGTGGTGGGTAAGCAAGTGATGGTAGTCGATGCCAACAACTGTGTGGTACATGTGCCCGACAATAAACTGGTCTTATTACAAGGACTTCGTGATTATATAATTGTAGATACGGCCGATGCGCTATTGATCTGTAAAAAAGAAAAAGAACAGCAGATCAAAGAATATGTAGCCGAAGTTAAACGCAACATGGGCGAACAATATCTATGAAGCTAGTCTCTAAATTACCCACGGTAGGCACGTCTATCTTTACTACGATGAGTGCGCTGGCGCAAGAGCATCGCGCCATCAATCTGGGGCAAGGCTTTCCTGATTTTCCAATGAGCGAAGAATTGATCGATCTGGTCAGTAAGGCCATGCACGATCAATTTAATCAATACGCCCCTATGGCCGGCTGGTTACCGCTGCGAGAAGCGATTGCCGAAAAGATCTCTTTTCTCTATCAGCGCGCGGTTCATCCCGACACTGATATTACAATTACGCCCGGTGGTACGTATGCATTGTACACGGCCTTTACTACTATTTTACAACCCGGAGACGAAGTGATCGTTTTTGAGCCGGCCTATGATAGCTATATTCCGGCCATCGAGTTGAATGGTGCCAAGGCGGTGCCTATTGCACTAGTGCATCCTGATTATCACATAGACTGGAACCAGGTCAAAGCAGCTTGTACTTCTAGAACAAGGGCCATCTTGATCAATACCCCTCATAATCCTACCGGTGCAGTATGGTCCGAGCAAGATATCGCATCATTGCGATCGGTAGTGGAGGGTACCGATATCATCATCATCAGCGACGAAGTATACGAGCATCTGATTTTCGACGGGTACAAGCATCACTCTATTCTTCGTTACCCCGATCTGTTTTCCAGAAGTTTTGTTTGTTTCTCTTTTGGAAAGGTCTACAACTGTACCGGTTGGAAATTAGGCTATGCCGTGGCTCCTTCGAACCTGATGCAGGAGTTTCGAAAAATTCACCAGTTCAATTGTTTTAGCTGCCATACTCCCGTTCAAGTAGCGCTTTCAACTTTTTTACAGCAGCGAGAGCCGTATGTGCAATTGGGTCCTGCCATGCAAGAGAGACGTGATGCTTTTGTAAGCTTACTGAAAGACTCCCGCTTCGATCTGTTACCAAGCCATGGAAGCTATTTTATATTGGCTACCTACGATCGCATCAGTCAAGAGAGCGATACCGATTTTGCCATACGCCTTACCCGCGAGGCGGGGGTAACCACTATTCCGGTCTCAGCCTTCTATGCCGACCGGCAAGACAATAAGGTGTTGCGTTTTTGCTTCGCTAAAAAGCAAGAGACACTCGAAGCTGTCGCTGCCCGGTTGCGAGCTGTATAATTTTAGTTATTTTTAAGTACTATGAGTCAGGCTATTGACACGAACAGGCTACGCCAAATTTTTTTGATCGCCCTTATCTTGTTCATTGGTGTCGTCTTGTTTTATCAGTTGTATTCTTTTTTTCCTGCGCTCCTTGGGGCACTTACCCTGTATATCTTGCTGCGCAAGCAGTTCAATTATCTTACCGAGAAGAGAAAGTGGAAAAAAGGAGCTGCCGCCCTGTTGCTGATGCTGGCCTCACTGATCGCAATAATGTTCCCGGTCTATTTATTGGTGCAGATGTTATCGGGCAAGATCGCCTATGCTTTGCAACACTCAGGCGAGGTGGTGGCTTCGTTACAACAACTGGCCTCGGAGATAGAGCAGCGCTATGCCATTACCGTGTTAAGCGACGACAATATCAACAAGCTGGGTAACTGGCTGGCCGGACTGCTCCCACAGATCTTAGGGGCTACCTTCAATACGGTATCCACTACCTTTTTTCTCTACTTTATATTGTACTTCTTATTTGTGAACGGCGAGTCGCTCGAAAAGGTTTTGCTTGCGTACAGCCCTTTTAAGGATGAGAACACGGGGCTGCTAGAAAAAGAAGTACATACAATGGTTGTAGCTAATGCCGTAGGAATTCCCGTAGTGGCTTTTGCCCAAGGGTTGGTTGGCTTGGTCGGCTATTGGCTAATCGGTGTGCCCGAACCGTTTTTCTGGTTTGGAGTAACCTGCATTGCAGGGATGTTGCCTGTGATCGGTGCTGCGTTGGCCTATATTCCGTTGATCTTGATTTTTTTGGCAGGCGGTCAATACACGCAAGGAATCGCCATGGCCGTTTTTGGTTTTGGTGTAATTGGTACCGTTGATAATGTAATGCGCTTTACATTACTTCGTCGCATTGGCGATGTTCATCCGTTAAATACTGTTTTTGGAGTAATCGCAGGGCTGAGTTTGTTCGGCTTTATTGGGCTGATCTTTGGTCCGCTGTTGATCTCTTTGTTGATGCTGCTGATCCGTATCTATGTAAATGAATTTGTAAAAAAACAGCCCCGTCATTCATGAGGCGTTTTCATTGGCAAGACAGCATCAATCTGCTCTCGAAGTTCACCATTCGTCGCGCGTGGAACGCACTCATCGTGTTAGCAAGCTACTACATCAGCAAGTACACAGGCCGGGCCGTTCAGTGGGGGCTCCCCGTATCGATCTCCGTTGAGCCTACTACTTCTTGCAATCTGCGTTGTCCTGAATGTCCTAGCGGTCTACGATCTTTTACACGTGCAACCGGAATGTTGCAAACCGATTTTTTCAGACAGACCATCGACCAGCTGCATCGTGATCTGTTCTATTTGGTTTTTTATTTTCAGGGAGAGCCTTATTTGCACCCTTCTTTTTTAGAGATGGTCGCTTATGCGTCGAGGCGAAAGATCTATACGGCTACTTCTACCAACGCACACTATCTGACCGATGAAAATGCGCGTCGGACCATCGAAAGCGGATTGGATCGGTTGATCATTTCAATCGATGGCACTACACAAGACGTCTATCAACAATACCGGGTAGGAGGGCAGTTGAACAAGGTGTTGGAAGGAGCCGCTCGTGTGGTAAAATGGAAGAAAGAACTTAAAAGCCGAACACCATTCATTGTTTTTCAATTTTTAGTCGTACGCCCTAACGAACACCAGATCGAAGAGGCCAGGGAGCTTGCGCGCACCATCGGAGTAGATGATATCTGGTTTAAGACGGCCCAGATCTATGATTACGAAAACGATCCGCACCAACTGATCCCTACGCGCGAAGAGTACAGTCGTTATCGCCGCAGCCCACAGGGCAATCAGTTTAAAGGAAAGCTGTCCAATCATTGCTGGCGACTTTGGCATGACCCGGTTATTACATGGAACGGACTGGTCGCCCCTTGTTGCTTTGACAAGGATGCGCAATATCAAATGGGCAACTTGCAACAACAACGTTTTGTCGACATATGGCACAGCGAACCCTATCGTCAGTTTCGGGCCAAGATCTTAAAAGGTAGAAAGCACATTGATATCTGCGCCAATTGTTCTGAGGGCACACGTGTGTGGGGAGACTAATCCTTATGTAGATAAATGACGTTGAAAAACGTAATTTTGCCCAATGAGATTATCATTGATCGGTCTTTTGGCAATGTTACTGTCGCCCTCCCTTTTCTGGGCGCAGCCCAAGTATGAATTCAGAGGTGTATGGATCGCAACCGTAGCCAACATCGATTGGCCAAGAGGCGGAGTTACCGATCCGGCCCAACAGCGTGCCGATTTTATCGCCATACTGGACCAACACCAACGAAACGGCATGAATGCCATGATCGTGCAGGTGCGTCCGGCCGCCGATGCCTTTTATCCTTCTTCGTATGAACCCTGGAGCGAGTTTCTGACCGGGCAGCAAGGCAAGCCCCCCTCGCCCTACTGGGATCCCATGGCCTTTATGATCGAAGAAACGCATAAGCGGGGAATGGAATTTCATGCCTGGCTCAATCCCTATCGTGCAGTGCAAACCATTGGCAAATCGTCAATTGCTCCGGCACATATTACCAAAATTCATCCGGAGTGGTTTTTGACCTACGGCGATAAAAAGTATTTCGATCCGGGCAATACAGAAGCACAGCGATTTGTGGTACAGGTCGTACGAGATATCGTAGAACGTTATTCGGTCGATGCCATTCACATGGACGATTATTTTTATCCCTATCGTATAGCCGGCAAGGAATTTCCTGATGCGGCCTCATATGCCCGTTCAAAATCTTCGCTGAGTAAAGATGACTGGAGAAGAAGCAATGTCGATTCGATCATTGTGGCCATCAGCAAAGCCATCAAGGCTGTTAATAAAGATGTTCGATTTGGCATCTCTCCTTTTAGCGTCTGGCGCAACAAGGATAAGGATGAAAGAGGCAGCGATAGTCGCGCCGGTCAAACCAATTACGACGATCTCTATGCTGATATATTGCTTTGGTTAGAGAAAGGTTGGATCGATTATGTAACACCACAACTCTACCTCGAGATCGGTCATGATAAGATCGCGTACGAGAAACTGCTCGACTGGTGGAGCCGCCATGCCTATGGTAAACATATTTATATCGGGCATGGTATTTACCGGGCATTAGATAAAAATCAATCGGGTTGGAAAAATCCGGGTGAGTTGCCTAAACAAATTCAGTTATTGAGAGGCTACCCACAAGTACAGGGCAGCGTATACTTTAGCAGCAAGTCTTTCGCAACAAATCCTAATGGATGGAACGATAGCTTGCGTACAAATTATTATCGTTATCCTGCCTTATTGCCCCCTATGCCTTGGATGGTAGGCAAAGCCCCGATGGCTCCTTCTGTTTCTATTGTGTCTCGAAAGGCAGAAACGATCCGCTTTACCGTTCAGCCTTCTAAAGAGAATCGTACGGCGATAAAATATTATGTTCTCTATCGTTTTCCGGCAGGCCGCTCCCTTGCCTCACTTTCTAACAGCAGTGAGTTTATTCACGCCATTGTGGTAAAGCCACAAGGATTCGATCAAGAGGTTTCATTGCGTGAAGGGGCAGAGCAATTTCAGTTTTACGTAAGCTCGGTCGGAAAAAACAATTTGGAGAGCGATCTGGTGCCGATTACGATGCTGGTCAAGGATTAGAATTTTTATATACACATGGCTCTGCAACAACGATTACAGCAAAAGCTACAACAGCGCTTATCGCCTCAGCAAATTCAGCTGATGAAACTGTTGCAAGTGCCCACCGCCACGCTCGAGACCCGCATCAAAGAAGAACTCGAAGAAAACCCGGCGCTAGAACTCGATGCCGAACGATTCGAGGAACGTACGAGTACTGCTGATGAGGGAGAAACAGCCGATGACTCGCTCGATAGCGGACAAGACGGCGACGACTATGCCGATGTGAATGTCAGTGATTATGTACATGATGATGAAGATGAGCCAGGCGATTATCGATTAAAGGACGATCATATACCCGAGCTCTCTAATGATGCGCCGATACCGCTGCAGTCGGGCACGACCTTTTATGATGCGCTGGTCGAGCAGTTGCAGGTGCTTAAGCTCAGCGACAAACAGCAGATTATTGCCGAACAGGTGGTGGGGAGTATCGACGAAGACGGATATCTTAGAAGAGATACCTCGGCAATGGTCGACGACCTTGCTTTTCGCCAAAATATAATTGCCTCTATTGCGGAAGTAGAAGAGGTCATCGCTCTTATTCAGCAATTCGATCCACCCGGAGTGGCCGCTCGCGATCTAAGAGAGTGTTTATTGATTCAGCTGCGTCGTCGCCCCGATCAAGATGCCATCGTATCATTGGCCATCAGTGCACTTACCGATTACTTTGATGAGTTTTCGAAACGTCATTACGATAAGATTCAAAAAGGTCTCGCTATAACAGAACAAGAGTTAAAGGAGATCGTACAGTTGATTACCCGCTTGAACCCCAAGCCCGGCGGCAACAGCAGCGAAAACAAGGCGGAGCAGCAATATGTGCTTCCTGATTTTTTTGTCTATCAGCACTCCGGCAAGCTTGAATTAACGCTCAATAGCCGTAATGCACCCGAGCTTCGCATCAGTGAGGGCTACCGCGATATGCTAAAGGATTACGAGAAGGGGGCTAAAAAAGACAAGCGGCAAAAAGAGGCGGTCCTTTTCATTAAGCAAAAGATCGATGCCGCGAAATGGTTTATCGATGCCATTCGTCAGCGTCAGCAAACGCTGTTGCTGACCATGCGCGCCATCCTTGATCATCAACAGGCTTTTTTTCTATCTGGAGATGAATCCGATCTGCGCCCGATGATCTTAAAGGATATTGCCCAGGCTACCGGCTTGGACATATCTACCGTTAGCCGGGTAGCCAATAGTAAATATGTACAAACTGAATTTGGGACCTTTCGTCTTAAGTTCTTTTTTAACGAAGCGCTCAGTACCGATAGCGGAGAAGAAGTGAGTACGCGCGAAGTCAAGAAAATGCTGGGCGATCTCATCAGCGGAGAAGATAAGCAACATCCGCTTAGCGATGACCAGCTTACCGAATTGTTACAAGAAAAAGGATATACGATCGCTCGTCGTACCGTTGCCAAGTATCGTGAGCAATTGAATTATCCGGTGGCGCGCCTTCGCCGCGAACTTTAATAAGGGGAAATCTCACCAGGCATGGTGTGCCATGCATTCTTTACTTGGTATTCCTTTTTTCCAGCTGGTGTTTTCGGATCGTGTTATTGATGAGAGACTGCCAGGTGGCCGGTACTTCAGAGTATCCTGTCTTGCTAAGAGCAGCTACCCATTTTTTTGAATCTTTATTTCCCTTTAGGCCGGCGTATACCTTTTTTCGACTCACAATCTTGCAAAAATCAACGAACGATGCGGTGTCGTTGGCATATTGCTTATAACCAGATCGGATTCCCTTTGTCTTTAACAGATTATTCTTTCCTTTTACTCCAAAAAAATTATTGAGCAATCGGCAATTGCGGCTGGTCCCCGATGACGATTCGATTATGGACACCCCTAAGATCAGCGAGGCCGGAATACCGTATTCCGTTTCGAGTGAATCCGCCAGGGGCCCATACTTTTTTATGAATTGATCAGGCTGTGCAGCTGCCATCAATGCGCTGAAAATAAAAACCAGCCCCAAGGCGATCTTTCGTTTTGCTGAGAACCACTTTGGTTCGTAGTTATCTTTTTGAAAAATACGTTGATGCATGCGCGATAAAGATAACGATCATTTTTTTTAGGTATTTACGTACTTTGCAATCAATCACTTAGTTGATGAGCAACGATAATATCAATACAGCTACACCCTTGCCATGGATCCTGCGTTTTGTGGCACAACTGGTTTCTTATGTCTTTCATCCCGTTTTTATTCCGATCTATGTTGTGCTGTTCTTGTTATTTGAACATCCTTTTCATTTTCTTGGCTACTCTTTAGTACAAAAGTCGATGGTATTCTTGCAGGCTTTTGCCATGTATACATTTTTTCCGTTGGTAACAGTGGGCCTTTTGCGTGCGTTGGGTTTTATCTCTTCTTTTCAATTGCCCGATCGTAAAGACCGAATTATTCCGCTGATCGCTTGCGGTATCTGGTATTTTTGGATCTGGTATGTATGGCGCAATATGGCGGGTCAATCTCCGGTAACGGTACAACTGGCCTTGGGTATTTGGTTGGCCGCTTCGTTGGGACTGATGCTTAATATATACATGAAGGTGAGTCTGCATGCACTTTCTGCGGGTGTGGCACTTTGTTTCATGTTGATGCTGTCGTTGCAAGAGAGTCTGCACTATGGTATTTGGCTGAGCATCGCAATTTTATTGACCGGACTGGTCTGCGCAGCACGCTTCGCTGTCTCCGATCATCGCGCTATTGAGATCTATGGGGGATTATTCGCAGGCGCGCTCTGTATGCTCGTGGCTTGGGTGGTGGGGTAAGGCTGACAATTTATAGTTGATCCCTAAGCGATAAAAACATTTCTGGCGTCATTACATGAATGTTCGCGTTCTTAAAGTCTTTAAGGTTACGGGTTATTAGCCACTCAATTTTTTGCTGCAACGCACAGTTATATTGAATGGCATCCTCAAAGTCGGTGAACGAAGAGGTGATGGCAAGATCAATTGTGGTATCACTGACCGGCGCGACCTCAACGAGTGTTTTAAAAATCGCCAGTTTTGTTCTCGAAGAAGTGCTTCCGTAAGTCGATCGGAGTAAGTAGTCGAGATTCGCAAACGAAAGGGACGATACAAAAAGCATCAGCTTTTTTTGTTCGGCCAATGAAAAAAGAAGGGCTGCCGCTTGCCGATGTGGCTCTCTTCCGGCCAGCAGGTCAAGACAAACATCGGTATCGACAAATACTCGCGTCATCTTACTGTTTGTATTTATCGGTAATGTGTTTTTTATAGGCAACCCTTGCATCCGTGCTGTTCAGTCGCACACTAGTTTCGGAAAGTTGCTTTACCAGTGGGGTAATGGGTTCCGACACGCGGGGGCGCGCCAGTTTTTCCAGATATGACTCAATGAGCTTTGACAAGCTGATATTTTTTTCGCGTGCATATTTTTTAGCCTCTTCGATGATCTCCCTATCTAGTTTGAGCGTTAGCTTGGTGTCCATATTTTATGGTTTGATACGTACAAAAATAAACAATTATACGTATGATTTGTTTGTATTATTAGTCTGAAAATCAATCTCTAATCAATAATACAATCTTACACTTTCCCCCGCAAGGGGCTCATCAGCCAGAAAATTCCCCTAAAATATTTCCAAAATAATTAGCTTTTATTTGCTAAAAGTATTAGCTTTGATATTCTTAAAACGAATACTATGTCAGTCAACACAGAAAAATTAAAGGCGCTCAAGCTTACGATGGATAAGATTGAGAAAGATTATGGAAAGGGTAGTGTAATGCTCATGAACGAGAAGGGAGAAGTGCAACAAGAAGTTATTTCTACCGGTTCCATCGGGTTGGACGCTGCGCTGGGTATTGGCGGACTGCCCAAAGGACGGATCGTGGAGATCTATGGTCCTGAGTCTTCCGGAAAAACAACAATCGCTACACACGTGATAGCCGAGGCCCAGAAAAAAGGCGGTATGTGCGCCATCATCGATGCGGAACACGCCTTCGACAGCAGCTATGCACAAAAGCTGGGAGTAGATGTAGAGAATTTGCTCATCTCTCAACCTGATTATGGTGAGCAGGCTCTTGAAATTGCCGATAGACTTATCTTATCTGGTGCACTCGATGTGGTCGTTATCGACTCGGTGGCCGCTCTTGTTCCCAAGAGTGAATTAGAAGGAGAAATGGGAGACAGCAAAATGGGATTGCATGCTCGTTTGATGAGTCAGGCACTTCGTAAGCTAACAGCTACCATCGCCAAAACGAATACCATTTGTATTTTCATCAACCAGCTTCGTGAGAAGATCGGCGTGATGTTTGGAAATCCCGAGACAACAACCGGTGGTAATGCGCTTAAGTTTTATGCTTCCGTTCGCTTAGATATTCGTCGTACCCAACAAGTAAAGGATGGTGATGAGGCGATAGGTAACCATGTTAAGGTAAAAGTGGTCAAGAATAAAGTGGCTCCGCCATTTCGTGCGGCTGAATTCGATATCATCTTTGGAGAGGGTATCTCTAAAACCGGAGAGATCATCGATATGGGTACTGAACTGGGTATCGTTCAAAAGAGCGGTAGCTGGTACTCCTATAATAATGACCGCCTCGGGCAGGGTAGAGAAGGTGTCAAGCAGATTCTGGTCGACAATCCTGAACTGGCCAACGAGATCGAGGCCAAGATTCGCGAGAAGGTGAAGGAAATGCAGGCAGGGTAAAAAATCATATTTGTTTTCTTGTGTTTTTCAATGGGTTAGTTATAGACCCGTTGGTCACTTAGACCGGCGGGTCTTTTAGTTTTACAACTAAATCGGCATTCGCACGTTGAACTATTTATCTTTGCCGTTCGTTTATTATTCATCAATATGGAATCTTCCTCTACCAAAAAGAAATGGCTTCGCTGGTTACTGCTGGCTATCGTTGCGATGGCAGTGGCTGGGGGTGCTGTCTTTTATTACGTGATGAATGCTGAGTTTGCCGATACTTCTTCTGAAAAGCCTGCCTATACTATCTCTGCAATGGATCTGCTGGCGGCCTTTCAGCAAAACGATAGTGCGGCCAATAAAAAATATACCGAACAGATCGTTGCTGTCAGCGGGCGCATCTCTGCCGTGGAGTGGGCCGATACCTCTGCCACTGTCAAATTCGTGGATTCGCTCAGTGGCTCCTATCTCATCTTCGATTTTCAATCGGGTGCCAGTCGCCAAGCCGGTCAGTTGCAGCCCGGCGACAGTGTTACCCTAAAGGGCTCCTGCAGCGGCAGCATCTATAGTCAATTACGAAAGGCTCATATGATCAGCTTCAAACGATCAGTGATCAACCCCTAGTCGCAAATTTTTCTTATCGATCTATTTTAAAACAAACAGAATCAACCAATCAATAGTTTTTAAAAATCACCACACATGAAAAAAACAATCCTTTTCTTTTCACTCCTTACCGTAGCAACCCTTGGCTTTGCCCAAGTAAAGCAAACCACCTCTGCAGTTGTTGCCTTTGATGCTACTACTCCCAAAGACGCCTTACCCAAGGCAGAGAACAAAACCGTTATTGCCGAGATCAATACCAAAACCGGACAGATCGGTTTTGAGGCTGCTGTTAAAAACTTCTCGTTCAGTAATCCTGTTATTCAAGAGCATTTTAACGAGGAGCGCTGGATGAATTCAGGCAAGTTCCCCGCTTTCACCTTTCAGGGAAAGATCAATGATGCGCAGCAATATAATTTTGCGAAAAACGGCGTGTATAATGTTACTGTTACCGGTCAGTTGACCGTGAAAGACAAGAGTACTGTTTTGACTACGCCCGCCACTATCGAAGTAAAGAATGGTAATCTCACGGCTGCTGCCAGCTTTACTATTACATTGGCTGATTACGGGATCAATGTAGGAGATGGCAGTAAAATTGCCCCTCAGCCCAAGATCACTGTTTCTGCTGATTTAAAATAATCCAATCCAGTAATGATCGATAAAGGTCAATTCTTACGGGCAACCTTTCTTTTTAACATGGCGCTCACTCTGGTGGGCGCTATGTTTAAGATATTGCACTATCCAAATGCTGAGACATTTATTCTCTTCGCCATCATTGCGTTGATGTCTTATGCCTTGCCTGTTCTGCTTGAGATAGTTCGCTCCACTCGGATCGGTATACCCGAAAAATTGATGTGGATCACCGGTATTCTTTGCCTGACTCCCCTGGCCGGCTATCTGTACGTCTTTAAGGCGCGCAAGCGAATCGCTAACAGCGAGCTGCAAAAATAAGTTCAGGTCTTTCTATTCTGTAACTTGCAGGGTGCCCTTTATTTTACATTCCCCCTTTTCTCCCGCGGGTGACCAGCCCGAGGCCATTCGCCAGTTGGTGCATGGGTTGACCCATGGCGACAAATTTCAAACCTTACTGGGCGTAACCGGAAGTGGTAAGACCTTTACCATGGCCAATGTGATTGAACAGGTACAACGCCCCACACTGGTGCTTACGCACAACAAAACATTGGTGGCTCAGCTCTATGGCGAATTCAGACAGTTCTTTCCGGATAATGCGGTCGAATATTTTGTTTCTTATTACGACTATTACCAACCGGAGGCATACATGCCGGTTACCAATACCTATATCGAAAAAGATCTTTCCATCAACGAAGAGCTCGATAAGCTTCGTCTTCGGGCCACTTCTAGTTTACTCAGTGGTCGCAGGGATATTATTGTAGTGGCTTCGGTTAGCTGCATTTATGGAATGGGTAATCCCGTCGACTACATGAATGGTATCATCCGTATTCAAAAGGGACAGGTGATCTCTCGGCAAGGATTCTTACATGCACTCGTTAATTCTTTATACCAGCGCACTACTCTCGAATTTACAAGAGGCAGTTTTCGAGTAAAGGGCGATACGGTCGATATTAATCTTCCTTATTTAGATTTTGGATATCGAATCCATTTTTTTGGCGATGAGATCGAAGCCATCGAGCAGCTCGATGTGGTCTCCGGCAAGCGCATCGCTTCGATGGAAAACGCAGCCATTTTTCCTGCAAATCTATATGTGGCCCCAAAGGATATTTTGCAGCAAGTGATCTATGAGATCCAGGATGAGTGTCTGGCCCAAGCCGAGTATTTTAAGCGAGAGGGTAAAGCGCTCGAAGCGCAGCGTCTTACCGAGCGAGTCAACTTCGATCTGGAGATGATCCGTGAGTTGGGCTATTGCGGTGGTATCGAAAACTATTCTCGTTTTTTTGATCGGCGTAAGCCCGGTACACGCCCTTTTTGTTTGCTCGATTATTTTCCGGACGACTTCTTGACCATAATCGATGAAAGCCATCAGACCATTCCGCAAGTGAGTGGTATGTACGGAGGCGACAGAAGTCGCAAGTTGACCCTCGTCGATTACGGATTTAGACTTCCTTCTGCATTAGATAACCGCCCACTCAACTTCAATGAATTCGAGACGCTACTGCAAGACGTGATCTTCGTTTCGGCCACACCGGGGCATTATGAGTTAGAAATATGTGAGGGAGTGGTGGTAGAACAAGTAGTTCGACCCACCGGGTTACTTGATCCTCCCATAGAAATTCGCCCTAGCAAAAATCAGATCGATGACCTGCTCGATGAGATCGATCGGCGTGTAAAGCAAGGAGATCGTGTTTTGGTCACTACACTTACAAAACGAATGGCCGAGGAGATGGACAAGTATCTGCATCGCATTGCCATCAAATCAAAATATATACATAGTGATGTCGATACGCTTGACAGAGTAGAGATCTTGCGCGAGCTTCGTTTGGGCAAGATCGATGTTCTGGTAGGGGTGAACCTGCTTCGTGAGGGACTCGACTTACCGGAGGTATCGTTGGTCGCGATACTCGATGCTGACAAGGAAGGATTCTTGCGCAACGAAAAATCACTCACGCAAACAGCCGGTCGTGCCGCTCGTAATGTGAACGGGCTCGTTATTTTTTATGCCGATAAAATCACAGAGAGTATGCAGCGCACCATCGATGAGACCGATCGTCGTCGGCAAAAGCAGATCGAGTACAATGCCAAACACGGTATCATACCAACCACCATACGTAAGTCGGCGCAGGAGGTCTTTGCACAAACATCCGTATTGGATATAAAGGGGTACGATCCGCACCAGGCTGTTCTTTCCGGTGCGGAATCGGTATCGGTCTCTCAACTGCTCGAGGAGCAACCACAGTACACAACCGTACCCCAACTCGAGAAAGCTGTCAAGGCTTTTCGGAAAGAAATGGAAAAGGCAGCCCGCCAACTCGACTTTATGGAGGCGGCCCGCTTGCGCGATGAATTATTCAGATTAGAGGCCCAGCTGACCAGCATGAAACAGTAGTGATCTCGCCCGCAAATCTTACCTTAGCCCAATGGATAAAAGGGTTTTTTTGCTCGATGCGTTTGCACTGGTGTTCAGGGCCTATTATGCTTTGATCCGCAGCCCACGGCTGACCTCTACCGGCAAAAATACCAATGCACAATTCGGCTTTACCAATGCACTACTCGATCTGATCAACAAGCAGAAGCCTTCTCATATGGCGGTCTGCTTCGATACGGCAGCCCCCACCGAACGACATACGGATTATGCCGATTATAAGGCCAATCGACAAGAGACACCCGAAGATATCTTAGATGCGGTCCCTGATATAAAAAAGATCATCGAGGCCTTTAATATTCCTATTGTTGAATTAGATGGATTTGAGGCTGATGATGTGATCGGTACGCTTAGCAAACAAGCTGAGCAGGCCGGCTATGAAGTGTACATGGTCACTCCCGATAAGGATTATGGACAATTGGTATCGGATAAGATCAAGATCTATAAGCCCGCTTACGGGGGTAACGACGCCGAGGTGTTAGGTCCCGAAGAAGTATGTGCACGCTGGAACATTACCGATGTTTCGCAAGTGATCGATATGTTAGGGATGATGGGAGATGCGGTCGATAATATTCCCGGTATTCCGGGCGTAGGCGAAAAAACCGCTGCAAAGTTCTTGCAAGAGTACGGTAGTCTAGAAAATACGCTGGCCAATGCCGATCAAATAAAAGGAGCGATGGGCGAAAAGGTCCGCAAAGGAAAAGAACTGGCCGTCTTATCAAAAAAGCTCGCTACCATTATCACGAATGTCCCCGTGGCTTTTCACGAAGAGGATTTTAGGTTAAAGGAGTGGAATCGCGAGCAACTAAAAGAAATATTTTCAGCACTTGAGTTTCGTACGTTAGGTAAACGTTTGCTGGGAGATGATTTTGTAGTGCCGCCCTCGTCTCGCTCCGTGGTAGAAAAACAAATGCCTCAGGGGGTACAAACCGATCTATTCGGAAATATTATTTTGCCCGAGGTTTCTCAAAACAATGCATCACCCTCCACTGCAAGCGCCTCTGCAGATCAAGAAGATCCGTTGCCTGCCGCTGCCGATAAGAATATTACGAATACCGCGCACGATTACCAGTTAGTCGATACCGAGCAAACACTGGCTGATCTCGTCTCTCGTTTAAAAGCGGAGCCGGAAATTTGCTTTGATACCGAGACCACCAATATTGATGCTAATTTGGCCGAACTGGTAGGGCTTAGTTTTTCTGTTGAAGCTACAAAGGCATGGTATGTGCCTTGCCCGGCCGATCAGCAACAGACGCGCTTATTGCTGCAGCGGCTTCTTCCTCTTTTTACAGATTCGAATAAGACTTGGATTGGGCACAATATAAAATATGATCTTCTGGTATTGAAATGGTATGGCATTGAGCTCGCGGGCTCTTTATACGATACCATGTTGGCTCATTATGTATTTGAGCCCGAAGGAAAGCGGAGCATGGATACGCTCAGTGAGAAATACCTTGGGTATGTTCCTGTTTCTATAGAGGAGCTTATCGGCAAAAAAGGCAAACACCAGCTTACCATGCGCGACGTTGAGGTCGAAAAGATCAAGGAGTATGCTTGTGAGGATGCCGATATTACATGGCAATTAAAGCAAGATTTTGTTTCTCGCGTGCGAAAAGCATCGGTGGAGAATGTTCTTAAGGAGGTCGAGCTGCCATTGATCAGTGTACTTGCCGATATGGAGTACGAAGGTGTTACCATCGATAAAGATTTTTTGCAAGAGTATTCTGTTTCGCTCGAAAAAGAGGCCAAGGTCGCCGAAGAGGCCGTATATAAAGAGGCTGGCGTTCGCTTCAATCTTGCTTCGCCCAAGCAACTTGGCGAGGTGCTCTTCGATAAACTTCAACTTGATCCTGATGCGAAGAAAACAAAAACGGGGCAATACCAGACCGGAGAGGATATATTGAGTAAACTAGCGGCAAAGGGCCACCGGATCGCAGAAGATATTTTGACCTTTAGGGAACTGACCAAGTTGCAATCTACTTATGTTGATGCGCTGCCGCTATTGATCAATCCTAAGACCGGTCGTGTTCACACCTCTTATGCGCAGGCGGTGGCTGTTACCGGAAGATTATCGAGCAACAATCCCAACTTGCAGAACATTCCTGTGCGTACCGAGAGAGGAAGAGAGATCCGCAAGGCCTTTATTCCTCGCAGCAGCGATTATACGTTGGTCTCTGCCGACTATTCGCAGATCGAGCTTCGTATTGTAGCGGCCATTAGCGGCGACCCGAACATGTGCCTGGCCTTTCGCGAAGGAAAAGATATTCATACCGCAACGGCGGCTCGTGTATATAATGTATCGGAGGCCGACGTAACCAAAGAGATGCGCTACAAAGCCAAGAGTGTGAACTTCGGGATTATCTACGGACAAGGAGCTTTTGGTTTGGCCGATAACCTGGGTATCTCGCGTACCGAGGCCAAAGAGATCATCGCCAATTACAAAAGAGAGTTTCCTGGTATTCAGGAGTATATGGATAGCACCATCAAGTTCGCCAAAGAAAAGGGGTATGTAGAAACGTTGATGGGTCGCAAGCGTTGGTTGCGCGACATTCACTCATCGAATTTTACGGTTCGCGGATTTGCTGAGCGCAATGCGATCAATTCTCCCATTCAAGGAAGTGCGGCCGATATGATAAAGCTAGCCATGCATAAAATTCATTCGCAGCTCAAGGGTGCCAAGATGAAAAGTAAAATGATCTTGCAGGTTCACGACGAATTGATCTTTGATGCGCATCATAGCGAAGTAGAGGCGCTAAAGGCAATAATTATTGAGGGGATGCAAACGGCCTTACCCTTGCCTAATCATGTACCGGTCATTGCAGAATGTGGTACAGGCGCAAACTGGCTAGTGGCTCACTGATCGATCCTTCTGCCTCCGGCTCCACCACCGCTGCCCATTCCCATGCCGCGTGCAGGGCGCATGGATGGTACGATCTGATCTTTCCAGATAAGAAACTGTTCGGGAGTAAGCACGGCCTTGATGATCTCTTCTTGCGCATCGCTATATTTTTTCATTTCTTCACGAAGCGCTTCAGGGTCGGGGCGCTCTCCGGCCATGGCAGCCTCTCTGACCTCTTGCATACGAGTGTCCTGTCTTTTATAGAGCACGGTGAGTGCCGTATCGATCAGGCTCAGCTTTGTTGCATCGAGTTTAAAGGCACTGTCTAATTTCTGATGAATCACCGCTACCCGCTCTGCCGGCGTTCTGCGTTGAAAACCTCCGCCTGGGGGCTGTGCATACGCACTGGCCATGCATAGCATGAATATCCATAAAAGCAATACTGATTTTTTCATATCGGTTGAATTTTGACAGATAAAAATTGGGTCAACTGAACTATCTTGCGCTATCTAATATAGCGTAATTATGGAATATGGCAAATTAGTGGCGGTAACGGGTCTCCCGGGGTTGTATGAACTGGTAAGCAGTAAGTCGGATGGAGGTATCGTACGCTCACTCGACGATAAAAGCACTCGTTTTGTATCAACTCGTGTGCATCAATTCTCTCATCTGGAAAGCATCGAAGTCTATACGCTTCGCGAGAATGTGAATCTGATCGACGTTTTCTTGGCCATGGAAAAATCGAGTGTGACCCTTCCTGACGAAAAAGACGTTGCGGGTATAAAAAAATATTTTCAGCAAGTATTTCCCGATATGGATGCCGAGCGCGTTTACGACAGCGATCGTAAAAAAATGATCAAGTGGTTTGCTCTACTAAAGAAACATTCCATTCCGTTGGTGCTCTCCGAGACGGAAAGTGAGCATCCTGATCAGCAAGCGTAATTCTATCTTTTCGCAAGTCTTCTACAGTTATGTCCTATAGTGCTGCAATCGAAAAACGTCCTAGGCAGTTTTTGCCCGCTGATTTTGTGATCAGTGATTGGGACGCGCTTGCTCCTTATTTTATGACCCTTGATGAGCGCAGCATTTCTTCTGTTCATGAATTGGAGCAGTGGCTGCTCGATGCCAGCGAACTAGAGGCTGTCATTAGCGAGGAGGCCTGCTGGCGGCAGATCAAAATGACTTGCGATACAGAGAACAAGACGCTAGAGGAGTCTTTCAATTACTTTATGCTCGAAGTGCAGCCGCGAATGCAGCCTTGGTCCGATAAGCTGAATAAGAAATTACTGGCCTCACCGTTTGTAAATGAGTTACCCGACCCGCAATACTTTACCTTTCTAAGAAACGTCCGAAAGCAGATCGATCTGTACAGAGATGACAATGTTCCCATTCAGGCCGAGATCAGCGTGCTGCAGCAGCAATTTGGTGTTATAGCGGGCAAGATGACCATTGAGGTCAATAACCAAGAGTACACCTTGCAACAAGCGGCCAAGTTCTTGGAAGACGAAGATCGTTCGCTCCGAGAGCAGGTCTATTGCCAAATTGCCGAACGTCGTTATCAGGACCGCGAAGCGCTCGATCAATTATTCGATGACCTACTGCAAAAAAGAAATCAGTTGGCCATCAATGCCGGAATGGATAATTACCGGAGCTACCGGTTTTTGGAGTTAGGCCGATTTGATTACGATAAGAACATGTGCGAGCAGTTTCACCAGGCAGTAAAAGAAGAAGTGATGCCGCTGGTCAACGAGATCTATTTAAAGAAAAAGAAAGCGTTAGGTGTAGCAACGCTTCGTCCTTGGGACGTAGAGGCTGAGCCTATTGGTACCAAACCCCTTCGACCTTTTACGAACGGAGACGAGCTCACTGAAAAATCGATCGCTTGTTTGCGCAAACTGGATCCTTTTTTTGGCGACTGTATCGACACCATGCGGTCGCTGGGTCGCTTAGATCTGGAGAGTCGCAAGGGCAAAGCACCCGGCGGTTATAATTGTCCGCTGGCTGAGACCGGTGCTCCCTTTATTTTTATGAATGCTGCCGGTACGCTCGACGACGTAACCACCATGCTTCACGAGGGTGGTCATGCCGTGCACTCTTTTTTAACGCATCCACTTTTATTGAATGGTTTTAAGGAGTATCCCACTGAAATTGCCGAGGTAGCCAGTATGTCCATGGAATTATTCACCATGGACCATTGGGATGTATTTTTTAGCGACGCGGTAGAATTGCAACGCGCCAAAGAGCAACAGTTAGAGAGAGTGATCACTATTTTTCCGTGGATCGCCACCATCGATAAGTTTCAACATTGGATCTACGAGCATCCCCATCATACGCGTGCAGAGCGAAGCAAGATTTGGCTTTCGATCTTGGAAGAGTTCAGTTCACCCGTTGTTGATTATTCGGGGTTAGAAAATTACCGTACTTACCACTGGCAACGCCAGCTGCATATTTTTGAAGTTCCTTTTTATTACATCGAATATGGCATTGCGCAATTAGGTGCCATTGGGCTTTGGCAGCAATATCATCAAGACCCAAAGAAAGCCTTGCAAAACTATACCGCCGCACTTGCCCTGGGTGGAACCAAAACGCTACCTGAATTATTTGCCGCTGCCGGTTTGCCCTTCGATTTTTCGGCTGCGCACATTAGAACGCTCATGCAATTTGTGCAATCTTGTTGGCCTAAGAAAACACTGTAGTAGATCACTGCGGGTACTCTCGTTAAAATAGTAGATCGTTGTTTCGCGAACGACGCGATCTGTACAGTGACTGCATTACTCAATAGTCTTAACGACTTCTTCGAAAGCCACTCGGTTACGCGGTCCCCATACGCCCTGCTCGGTTCCTTTCCCGACACCGATGATCATGTTTATTTCAGCACCGCAGGGCAGATTCAATGCTTTTTTAACACGGTTGGCATCAAAACCTTCCATCGGGCAACTGTCAAAATCAGCCGCTGCAATCGAGAGCATAAAATTCTCTGCTGCCAGTGCACACGATTTATGAACGGTGATGCGCTGATCGGCTTTGCCCCCGAATCGCATAAAGGGTTTGCGCAGTCCCCCAAAAAAGCTGATGGCTTTTCTGACCAATGTCATAGCGCCTATCCAATCGTTTGCATAGGCGAGGGGCATTAACTTTTTATAATAATCGAGCCCTCTTTTTTGCAGTTTATTGGGCTCGCCGGGAATACCTTCTTTAATGCGCTCATAATTCCATTTCGCTCTTTTTTTCCAGAGATCTTGCCGTGTTACGAAGACCACCATTTGTTGGGCGGTAGTTGCAGCGCCTTGCCCCAGACAATAGGCAGCCATGCGCTTTTTTTCTTCGGCTGAGCGAATCCAATAAAATTCCCAGCACTGCATATTGCTGCTGTTGGGAGCGAGGATGGCATGTTGCAATGCTTTTTCTATTACGGCGTCGGGCACCGGGACCTCGGAGTCGAATCGTCTGTTAGAGCGTCTTCTGTTTACTATCGAATCAAATAGTTCTTGCTTATTGTCCATAGTCATTTTTATAGGAGTGGCAAAGGTCCCGAAAGATCTTGTTTATTCCTATTCTTTATATACAGAACAAAAAAAAGGCTGCCCTGTTCGGACAGCCTTTGTAAAATGAGTTAATCAGTATTAGTAACCGGGATTTTGTGTATAGTTGACATTTTGCTGAATCTCGGCCAGTGAAATGGGCCATATGAAGCGGTTGTCAGCATAAGGAATAGCTGCTACACCACGGGGGATACCAGGAGCGGCTACACCAGCACAGTTGAACAAAGCGGCTGGAACAGCAGACGTGGTGACCACTTTAGAGGGGATACCTCCGCCTACGACTGGAGAATTGAGCGGGTCCAGTGACAAACGGTGAATATCTTGCCAGCGCTTTCCTTCTCCTAAGAACTCAACTCTTCTTTCGAACAAGATGGCAGCGATGAGCGCATCTTTGTTGGCGAAGCTCGCTACTGTAAACTGGTCGGCAGGAGTCAGTACGGCACGGTTACGAACTGCATTCAGCAGATCGACGGCACGGGCTGAAACACCTGTGGCACGACGCGCTTCGGCTTCTGCCAAGGTAAGCAGTACCTCTGCATAGCGAATAATGGGCGCACCATCAGATAAATTAGCGACGTCACGATATTTGAAGGTGAACTTGGCAGTGGCATAATCGCGTACCATAGTAGCACCACGGCGAACATCAGAGCAGAGCCAACGGGGATCGCTCCAAATAATGGGGCTGATACGAACCAGCCCACGGCCGTTCAGGTTGGGATCACCCAGCATGGTGGCTAAACCACCGTTTACACTGGCATTATCAGTTGCATCGTTTCTAATGGAGAAGATACTTTCAGTAGAAGTATTGTTAGCAAAAGGTCCGTCGGGTGTGGCTGTTAAGGCCCAGCTTCCGATAGGGCTAACAAAAGGAGCTGCGGCAGGAACCAGTTTATTTCCGTCGGTCACCACATTGGCCCAATCGTTCATGTGCATTCTTACACGCATCTTGAGCGCAATGGCAGCCGCTCTGCTGGCGCGATAGGTACGAATGGCAGTGGTAGCAGGCAAATTGGCCTCTGCATAATCGAGGTCAGAGAGGATCTTATTGTATACAAGTGATACAGGAAAATCTGAACGCTTTAAACCACGGGCTTGTTCGGCTTTGGCTTCGGAGTTGATACCAAACTCACGAACGATGATACCCTCTTTGTTACCATTGCCATCGGCAAAAGGACGAGCCCAGTGTGTAACCAATTCGTGGTGGGCCAACGCGCGCAAGAAGCGACACTCAGCAATGAATTGAAGGCCGGTTGCAGAAGGAATGATTCCTTTGGCAATAGCACCCTCAACACCTTCCATTACCAGGTTGGCCTTGTTGATGAGCGAATAGAGTGTTTGAAAATGAAAATCATTATTGGCGCTTACGTTAGTATAAGTAGCCTCGTAGGTAACTTGATAGAACAAAGCCGTGTTATGCATGTCTTCGCCACGCATATCGCCTTGCTGTATACTGGCAGCACCAAAAGGATAGCCACGCACGGCACCACCGGCATAGAATCCGGATTGAGCAGCGTCGTAAACACCATTGACGGCCAGGTTTACCTTGGCAGCATCGGCAAAGGCAGAAGCATCGGAGAAAGAGCTATAGGGCTGCAGTTCCAACACCTTTTTTTGACAGCCGCTCAACAGCGTAAGCAGTACTGCGAAGATCGCTAGCGATCTGTAGATGGATGTATTTGGTTTCATATCGATTAATTTAATTGTGTTGTACGGTTTTGATTACAGGCCCAGGTTAAATCCAAAAGAAACGATGCGAGGTCTGGGAACGCTATTGTTGTCGATTCCACCCTCAGAGATATTCTCAGGATCGATACCAGAGTAATTGGTAATGAGTATCAGATTTTGTGCCTGTACAAATACGCGCATTGACTTTATGCCGATGTTGTTGGCCAGTGTAGCTTTTTTCAGATCTACATTGTAGCTCAGCTGTACGTTTTCGAGACGGGCAAAATCGCCGTTCTCTACAAAGCGGGTGAGCGCCTGACCAGAAAGATTGGTAAAGTTGTCGCGACCATACCACAGACGGGGAACACCGGTAACATCACCGGCTTTCTGCCAGCGCTGCATAATCTCACGTCCGTTGTTTTGGAAGGCTTGGTTAACCAATGCTTCTTGCTCTGTCAGATTAAAGATCTTGTTACCACCCGAGAAGCGCCACAGCATGTCGAACATAAAGTTCTTGTAGCGAACGGTGTTGTTGAAACCTCCATACCAAGTGGGCAGTACGTTACCCAAGATAGTACGGTCAGAACCGGCGAGCGTAGTGGGTGATCCAAGCGTAGGATCGCTTGCACTGATCACGGTGCGATAGTTCGAAGTCGCGATGTTACCCTGAATAAGGGTACCGTCTGCTTTGAAGTACATCGGGTTACCGTTACCACTGTTCACACCGGCAAAACGATATCCGAATAAGGCATTGATGGGCTGACCTACACGCAAGATGTTATAAGAGCCGGGCACATCTTGGTTCAGATAGAGCGATTTAACCTCGTTCTTTACTTGCGTAAAGTTCAGGTTCATATCCCAACTGAAGTTCTTGTTGCGAACCACCGTTCCGGCCAGGGTCAATTCGATACCTCTGTTCTCCATATCTCCGATGTTACGGAAGATAGAGTTACCAGGTACACCGAATGAAACAGGAAGCGGAGCAGCCAGTACCAGTCCATTGTTCAGATTCTTGAACCAATCGAATGTAAAGCTCATGCGTCCGTCGAGGAAGCTGAGATCTACACCCACGTTATATTTTTCGTTGGTCTCCCAGTTCAGCCCTGAGTTACCCACCGAAGAAACGGCGATACCGCTCTGGCCACCATAAGGAGCCAATCCGTACAAGCTCAGGTAAGGAAACAGGCCACCGGCGATCTGGTCGTTACCAACCTTGGCCCATGAGCTACGGATCTTAGCTTCGTCGAAGAAGCTCAGCACTTTTGAATTCTTCCAGAAATCTTCTTCAGAAATTCTCCAGCTGGCAGACAGACCTGGGAAGGTACCGAAGCGATTGTCGGGAGCAAAGCGAGACAGACCATCACGACGAAGTGTTACTTGAAAGAAATATTTATTGTTGAAATCGTAGTTAACACGTCCGAAATAAGCTACAAAGCCGGGGCCTTCGGTATAACCACCACCGCTCAATTGGGTAACGGCGCTACCGCTGATCAGGTTGTTTTGCATAAAGAAGTTATCAGCAAGCGTACGTCCCGATCCAGAGAACGAATTGAATACCTCGTTTTGGAATTCGGTACCCAGTGTTCCGCTCACGGTATGTTTACCGAAAGTCTTGTTGAGGTTAACATAGTTCTGCCATACCCAACGAGTATTGTTCAGGCTTTGGTTAAAGGCTGAACCCGTTACGCCACGACCATCACCATGGCGGCTGTCCAGACCTTGAAAGTCAACACCGGTAGCGTAGTCAACACCGATCTTGGAGGTAAAGGTCATCCAGCTAAAAGGCTTGATGTCGGCCGTAAGGTTGTTGAGGATACGATGCTTGATCGAGTTGAATCTGTTTTTCATCAACACGAAAGCAATGTTAGAGTAGTTGTTCTCAATAGCACGCAAATTCGCATCGCGACCCAGCGCTGATCCGTCGGCCAAAATGTTGAAGCCGTCGAACTGTGTCAAGGCGGGGTCATAGATACGTACGTTAGGCAGCGCACGAAGCGTAGCTGCTACGGCGCCGGAGAGTGCGTTACCACCGTTGTTTTGGTCGTTGTCTTCTGTGCGAGACAATGTGATGTTATTAGTGATGGTGAACCATTTGTTCACTTTGTGAGAGAGATTGGCACGAATGGCATAACGCTGTACGTTATTGGTAATGACCAGACCTTCTTGGTTCGCATAGTTGAGAGAGAAGAAGTAATTGGTACGATCGTTACCACCATCCACGCTCAGGTTGTGTATTTGCGAGCTGGCATTCTTGTTGTAGATAAAGTCTTGCCAGTCGGTGTTTGTGTTTTGACTGTTCATGAAGGCCTGTGCGCCTGCGCCTGAGTTAGTGAACTTCTCGTTGGCGATGGTTACGAACTCCTGGGCATTGAGCAGGTCGAAAGTGTTGTAAGGATTAGAGAAACCGAAGGTGGCGCTGTAGTTGACGTTAGAGCGACCTGATTTTCCTTTGCGGGTAGTGATCAGCAATACACCGTTGGCGGCACGAGAACCGTAGATCGCGGCTGCGGCACCATCCTTCAACACCTCTACTGACTCGATGTCGGCAGGGTTGATATCAGATAGTGTGTTGGTGTTAGCCACTCCTGAGAAACCACCGTCAATTACCGGCGTACCGTCTATTACGATCAGTGGGCTGCGGGCACCGTTGATAGAGTTTACACCGCGAATGCGGATACGGGGGGCCACGTTAACGAGACCACTTGAGGTAGTTACCTGAATACCGGCAGTACGACCGGCCAGTTGGCGATCGATACTGGGTGTTACCAGGTCAGCAATGGGCGTGGGGTCAATTTTACCGATCGCGGCGGTTACGGCCTTTTTCTTTTGGGTACCATAACCTACCACTACCACTTCTGAGATGGTTCTCTCTTCGGTAGTCAGCGATACATTAAAATTAGTTTGATTGCCTACAGCCACTTCGAGAGTGGTATAGTCAATAAACGAGAAGACCAGGGTCTTGGCACCGGCCGGCAGATTCAAACTGAATGAACCGTCTTTTCCGGTAGCAGCACCTACACTGGTTCCCTTGACCACAACGGAAACTCCGTTGAGAGGAGATCCATCTTTTTCATCGGTCACTTTTCCTTTCACGACTTTTCCTTGTGCGAAAAGCTGTGAAGCACTGATGGAAACACACATCAGGAGTAACAACAGTTTTCTCATGCTGATTAAATTTTAAAATTTATAAAACACTAATTATTGAAAACGAATCAATTAAAGCAATGCTTCTTTTGCCATATATATATGGAGTCTATCACCATTATATAGCTTCGCAAAATTCTGCATTTATTAACAACTAAAGAGAAAATTTGTCGAAAAATTGCTGCATTTTGGGTTGTTGAATTTCTATCACAGAAATTAAATCAAATCATTAAAAATCAATCTAATACGTATATAAATTAGACCTGAATGCTGGTTTTTACATTTTTTTGACAAAAATGCTCCCTCTGAATTTAAACCCCATGCAGCCCTAAAAGCCTCGGGAGGCTCTCTGGTACTTGGGGTACCTTTACCCCCTTCAATAACAACCTATGAAAAAACAATCTCTCTTGCTGATTGGCCTTTTTTTAGTGATTCGTCTTTTGGCTCAAACTGACCCGGCTACCCCCCTTTCGTTTGATGCCAAGGTAGTCAAGGGAACCCTCAGCAACGGGCTGACCTACTTTATAAGGGAGAATAAAAAACCAGAGAAAAAGGTCGAGTTGCGACTAGTACTAAAAGTAGGTTCGATCATGGAAGATGATGACCAGCAGGGATTAGCTCACATGGCCGAGCACATGGCCTTTAACGGTACGCGTAATTTTAAAAAGAACGATATCGTTTCGTATCTCCAAAACATAGGAGTTGAGTTCGGCAACGACCTGAACGCCTACACCGGTTTCGACGAAACGGTTTACATTTTGCCTATTCCTACCGACCAGCCGGGTAATCTTGAAAAAGGATTCCAGATCTTGGAAGACTGGGCCCATCAGGTCACCTATTATGATGAGGATATCAATAGCGAGCGCGCCATTATTTTAGAAGAAAGCAGATTGGGAAAAAGCGGAGATGAGCGTATGTTCAAGAAGGTATATCCTGAACTCTTTAAAGGGTCAAAGTATGCTACCCGTTTACCCATCGGGGTCGATAGTATTATTCAGCAATTTCCGACCGATGCCATTCGTAGATTCTATAGAGATTGGTACCGCCCCGATCTGATGGCCGTGGTGGTAGTGGGCGACATCAGCAAAGAGGATGCACTTCGCTACATCACCAAACATTTTGAAGGACTCCGCACGCCATCTACCGTACGCGAGAGAACCTATGCCGCCGTTCCTCCTTATACGGCCAGCAAGGCCATGGTGGTAACCGATAAGGAAGCCACGGGCTATGAGTTTAGCATCAATTTTCCGGCGCGCTCCATTACGCCCAGTCGTACGTTGGGAGAATATAGAAGGGATCTGATCAGAAATATTTATGTGTCGATCCTCAACAATCGTTTCAGGGAGCTTACGCAAAAAGCAGATCCGCCCTTTGTGTTTGCGAGTGCCGGCTTCAATAGCTATGCAAAATTCCATGAGTCGTTCAGCATATCGGGGGCTACCGGTACACAAGAAGTGAGCAAAGGGATCAATGCTGTAATGAATGAGATCGAGCGAGTAAAACGATTCGGATTTACAGAACCGGAGCTGGAGCGTGCCAAAAAGAATATACTGGCCAACTACGAAAGACTTTGGAACAACAAAGATAAAACAGAGTCGGCCGTATATGCCGATGAATACATTCGACATTTTACCGACCAAGAATCTGTGCCCGGTATCGACACAGAGTTCGGGTATATCAAGACAATGCTTCCGGGTATAAAACTGAACGAAGTGAATGCCCTTACCGACTCGTATCGCAATCAAGAGCATTTGTTCTCTTATGTGACCGGTCCGGAGAAAGACGATAAGCAATTGCTCCCTACTGAGTCGACCTTGTTATCGATGGTCACATCCTCTCGTGCCAACGATGCCAGCATTAAACCTTACGAAGAAAAAGCGGTAGCGGCCAATTTACTCAGCGGGGCTCCCCGTTCGGGCAAGGTCGTGAGCAATAAAAAGAATGCAACGCTTGGTACCACCGAGTTGACATTGTCGAATGGAGTAACGGTTACACTCAAGCCAACCGATTTTAAGAACGATCAGATATTACTTTCGGCTACTCGCTACGGCGGGCTCAGTAATTATGAACTCAAGGACAAATTCAGTGCCGAAAATGCAGCCATGATGGTGGGTGCCATGGGCTATGGTGAATTTAGCCCCAATGATATGCGCAAGGCCATGGCAGGAAAGTCGGTAACGCTTAATCCTTCTATCACACAATATAATTCGGGATTCGCCGGCACCAGTAGCAAGAAAGACCTTGAGGCCATGTTTCAATTGCTTCATCTGGCGGTCCTGGAGCCCCGCAGAGACACTGCACTGTTTCGCTCTGTGATTACGCGCAACAAGGCACAGGTAGCCATGCTCGGTGCCAATCCACAGATTGCCTTTATTGATACACTCTATAAAGTGTTGTACGAAAACAATCCGTTAGCGCCCACTGCCGTGCCCAAGGCCGAGAACTTCGATAAGATCGATCTCGATCGTTCACTCGCCATTTATCGCGAGCGACTTGGCAATGTAGCCGGGTTGCATATGGTGCTCGTGGGCAGCTTCGATGAAAAAGAAATGATTGCCCTGCTAGAAAAATATGTGGCCGGCTTGCCCGCCAGTGGAAAAGCATCCTTTACCGACAACAAGGTTCGTCCTTTTAATGGCGTCAATAATTTCAGATTTAAAAAAGGAAAAGAAGACAAGAGCTTGATCTTGGGAGTCTATCATGGAGAAGTTCCGTACAGCGAAGCTACCGCCTTGCAGTTGGCCGGTCTGAGCGAAGTGATGAACATTACCATAATAGAGGAAATGAGAGAGAAGATCCAGGGTATCTATGGAGGTGGTACCAACATAGAGGTGAGTAAACTCCCCGTAGGAAGTTATCAGTTCGTGTTGCAGTTGCCTTGTGGTCCTGCTAAGGTCGATACCCTCATCAGCACCTTCACCACTCAATTACAATCGCTCGCCACCAGCGGGGTCGATACCAGTTATATTTTTAAAGTCAAAAAGGCCTGGATCGAAAAGCACCGAGAAGACATGAAGAAAAATGAATTCTGGTTGGGCGCCTTACAAGACGTTCATCTGGGAGAGCGCTCTGCGGAATACGTGGTAAATGCAGAGAAATATTACAACGCCTTTTCGGTGAACGATGTAAAAAAGGCGGCTTCTATTTTGATGAAGTCAAAGGGACGCATGCTTGCCATTCAAATGCCCGAGGTGGCTAAAACAACTTCCGAAAAATCGGATAAAAAAGGATTTTAGTTGTAATATAGTTGCATGAATGGCACTACCTCTTCTAAAGGATTGGTAGGGGTCATTACGGCTTCTTCTGTAGGCACGCTTATTGAGTGGTACGATTTTTACATTTTTGGAAGTTTGGCCGTGGTGATCGCTACGAAGTTTTTTCCGGCGGCTGATCCTACTGCCGCATTACTTTCTACCCTGGCCACATTTGGAGCAGGCTTTGTGGTGCGCCCCTTTGGTGCGCTGGTATTTGGACGCTTGGGCGATCTAGCCGGTCGCAAGTTTACTTTCTTGCTTACGCTGGTGCTGATGGGGCTTTCTACATTTGCCATTGGTTGTATACCGGCTTTTGAAACCATTGGATATTGGGCGCCCGTTCTTGTTTTGTTGTTGCGCTTGTTGCAGGGATTGGCATTAGGGGGAGAGTATGGCGGGGCCGCCACCTATGTAGCAGAACATGCTCCTTCTACCGCTCGGGGATTTTGGACATCTTGGATACAGACCACAGCCACTATTGGATTGTTTCTTTCGCTTGCCGTTATCATTACCGTAAAGCAGTCCATGTCGGTTGCTGATTTTAACGAATGGGGTTGGCGAATTCCTTTTTGGATCTCCATTATAATGGTAGGAGTCTCTATCGTGATTCGGTTAAGGATGCAGGAGTCGCCTCTTTTTGTGCGATTGAAACAAACCGGTACTACTTCTTCGAACCCGCTGCGCGAAAGCTTTGGCAACCGGCTCAATTTAAAATTCGTTTTGCTCGCTTTATTCGGTGCCACTATGGGGCAGGGAGTGGTGTGGTACACCGGTCAGTTCTATGCGTTGAGTTTTATTCAAAATACGCTACATGTAGAATTGGCACAAGCCAGTCAGTTGATCATGTGGGCCTTGCTGCTGGGTACGCCCTTCTTTATTTTTTTTGGTTGGCTCTCCGATAAAATCGGCAGAAAGTGGATCATGCTTACAGGCATGTTGCTGGCGATAGTGTTGTACCGACCGATCTATACTGCCATGTATGAGATCGGTACCTCGGGAGAACATGCCGTAGTGGGCGTAAGTGGAACAATAGAAACTATACAACTAACGAGTAAAGGTTTTTGGCAGTTGGTGTGGTTGGTCTTTATTCAGGTAGTCCTCGTTACGATGGTGTATGGTCCCATTGCCGCATTTTTGGTCGAGTTGTTCCCGACGCGTATTCGCTACACATCTATGTCGCTGCCCTATCATGTGGGGAACGGTATTTTTGGCGGTATGCTTCCGCTGGTAGCTACGTATTTGACCAGTCGGGCCTCACGCGCCAACGAGCTAGCCGTACAAGCCGGCCTTCCGCTTCCTTATGAAAAACCTTTTCTCGAAGGACTTTGGTATCCGATGGCCATAGCTGCTGTGTGTTTTGTGATAGGCGCTTTGTTCATTAACGCGAAAGACAATCGTATCGATGATTAGACGGACGCCACGGTAGTGGTTATTCTCCTTCGGTAGATTATGATTTAATAGGATCTAAGGGCCGTTCGCTATTTTAATTATGATATTTTTACATCATGAATCAATGGATCGAACGATATCTGCAAGTGCTCGAAAGAGTAGGTAGTCGGTACTTTATAATTGCAGGGTTTGCTTTTCTGCTTTTTTATGTGATTCTTCGTTCTCGCGTGGCCCCCAAAAAAATTCAGCGGGCTTTTCCTTCGACCAGTGATTATCGCCGTGAGATCTTGTATTCGGTGGGTACCATTCTGATCTTTGGGTGCATTCCCATGCTGCTCATCTTTAATGCGTCTGTTCGGCCTTACACTACTTTGTACAATACGATTGCAGAAAGAGGCTGGTGGTACTATATCGGCATCTTTCCTATCATGTTCTTGATGCATGACACTTATTTTTATTGGACACACCGGCTCATGCATCATCCGCGGTTGTTCCGTTATTTTCACTTGGTGCATCACCAGTCTACCAACCCATCACCCTGGGCCGCCTATTCTTTTCATCCGTTGGAAGCCATTGTTGAAGTAGGCATATTCGCCGTTTTTCTGTTTACCCTTCCAGTCCATACTACACACATCATTCTCTTTTTTCTTTTGTCGATCATCTATAATGTATACGGGCATCTGGGGTGGGAACTGTATCCCAAGGGGTTCAATAAGACCTTGATCGGCCGCTGGATCAATACTTCGGTGAGTCATAACCAGCACCATAAATATTTTAAGGGCAACTATGGTCTATATTTTTTATTTTGGGATCGCTGGATGAATACGCTGCGCGCGGAGTACGATGATGCATTTGAAAAAGCCACCACAGCTACCAGCCAATAAGTAAGCTAACAGTACATTATGCCTTCATCTTCTATACGTGATCAGTTCTTACTTCGCCCCGACATTACCTTTTTGAATTTTGGATCGTGGGGTGCTTGTCCCAAGCCCGTCTTTGAACGGTATCAGCAATTTCAATTGGAGTTGGAACAAGAGCCGGTGCTTTTTTTTACCCAAACCGGTTTACAGCATGTCGAAAAAGCCCGCCAAGCGCTGGGCGAATATCTTGATGCTGATGCGGACGATCTGGTGTTCGTAACCAATCCATCGTATGCGGTAAATATTATTGCCAAAAGTTTTGCGCTGGGGGCTGGTGATGAAGTACTCACCACCGAATGGGAATATGGAGCCTGTGACCGCACCTGGCAATATTATTGTGATAGAGCCGGAGCCCGCTATGTAAAACAACCCATTCGCTTGCCGTTGCAAAGCCAGGATGATTTTGTTGCACAATTTTTACAGGGAGTAACGAAAAGAACGAAGCTGATTTTTTTAAGTCATATCACCAGTTCTACAGCCATTCGCTTTCCGGTTGAAAAAATAGTGGCCGAGGCAAAGAAGCTGGGGATCATGACTTTTGTGGATGGGGCCCATGCTCCTGCGCAAGTACCACTTCGTTTACGGTCGCTTGGTGCGGATATCTATACCGGTGCTTGCCATAAATGGATGATGACTCCAAAGGGGAGCAGCTTCCTCTATGTGCGCAAAGAGCACCAGGCCTTGTTCGATCCGCTGGTTATCAGTTGGGGATATAAAGCCGACAAGCCTTCTCATTCGTTGTTCTTGGATTATCATCAACAACAGGGCACCCGTGATTTTTCTGCCTTTTGCTGTATTCCGGCTGCCATCTCGTTCATGAAAGAGCACAACTGGGAGGAAGTTTCTTCGCAGTGTCGGCAACTTGTATTGAATAATGCCATGCGATTCTGTAATCTGTTGGGGGCCGAGCCGCTTCTACCACTCGATGACTTTTTTGTGCGCCAGCTACTCAGCATTCCTATTCGCACGCAAGAGCCCGAACTACTGAAGGCCCGACTGTATGAGGAGCACCGCATTCAGATTCCGGTAATGCGGCATGGCGACCGGGTGTTTATTCGTTATTCTATACAGGCTTTTAATAGCCAGGAAGATCTGGATCGCTTGGAACAGGCCTTGCTTCGGATACTGTAAACTTTTTTTTCATTACATCTCTATCGCATTAACCATCTCGCAGAACGCCACGCACTGCATGGTGACCCCGCCTGCGCTGTGACTGGATATACTGCACTCCACTTTATTATATCCCACCAGGAGATCGGGATGATGGTCCATTTCTTCGGCGATGGCAGCCACCACATTTACAAATTCGATGGTTTTGGCATAGCTGTTGAACTGAAAAGCCCTTGTAAACTTGCCATCTTTCAGGTGCCAATGCAGCGGAAGGGGTATTGACATTGTCTTAACATTTTGGTAAAGGTATATTTTGGTGTATTGCTTTTAGCAAGTGTTTTATCTTATATAGCAATACGAAAATACCCATAATCTCATAAATAACTTAAAATCAATCGTTTAAATTTTTTTTAAGAATTTGTTAACTATATATAAAAAAGCTGCCTTAAATTTAAGATCTGAAATCACACCAACTTTAACCCTTTTACAATGAGCAAGAATCTATCGTTGCTTTTCATCTGCCTTTTTATGGGTGGCTTGTTGTCTGCACAACAGGTTGTTACCGGAAAGGTTATCGATGAAAAGGGAGCACCCGTTTCTGGTGTCTCCATTGTACAGAAAAACAATCGGAAGAATGGTACCTCCACGGACGCGCAGGGTAATTACTCCCTGTCTGTTCCCAATGCCGGTACCGTACTGGTCTTTTCTAGTGTAGGCTATGCCGCACAAGAATTAACGGCCGGTAATGCCGCCAAGGTAACTCTGGCTGCTTCTGCCGAGACCATCTCTGAAGTAGTAGTAACCTCGCTGGGTATCAAGCGTGAGAAAAAAGCGCTTGGTTATTCGGTAGCCACTGTCGACAAAAAGCAGTTGGAGCTTCGCCCCGAAGGCGACCCCATGCGTTTGTTACAGGGTAAGGCCCCCGGCGTAAACATCCTTAATAGTAGTGGTATCTCCGGATCGGGAACCAACATCACCATTCGTGGTGTATCTACCATCAGTGGTAATTCACAGCCGCTGTTCGTTGTAGATGGAGTTCCTTTCGACGGATCGACCAACTCACAAGGAAGCTTCTTGTACGGTAACCAAACCGGAAGCCGCTTCTTTGATATCGACCCTAACAATATTGAGAGCATCAACGTATTGAAAGGATTGAGTGCAACAACCCAGTATGGTTCTTTGGGCCGTAACGGGGTGGTACTGATCACTACCAAGAACGGCGGTGTTCAGAGAACCGGTCGTAAGAAGACCGAGATCACTGTAAACCAATCTGTGTTTACAAACGAAGTTGCCAACTTACCAGAGTATACTACTACATATGGTAATGGATTTAACAATGCCATCGGTAACTTCTTTAGTAACTGGGCTTCTATTCCCTTCAGCAATCCTCCCATGCAGTTGCCTCACCCTTACGACAGACCTGCATTGCGCGGAGCGTTTCCTGAACTGGTAGGTGCCAAGTACGATTTCAAATTCTACCCTTCTGTAAAAGATTTCTTTAGAACCGGTATCATCAGCAACACAGGTATCAACATCAATGGTGGTGGTCCCGGTGCTGCCTTCAATGCCAACTTCTCTACATTGAACGATAAAGGATTCACTCCTGGTAACGATGTAGTAAGAAATACATTCGGTGTGGGTGGTACAGCCAAGTTGACCAACAACTTTACGCTGACTTCTTCTATCAACTTTGTAACAACCAATTTTAACACACCTCCTACTGCTAGTAGTACAGGTAGCGGTTCCGACAACGGTGTATCTGTATTCGGAGACCTTATCTATACGCCTACTTCAGTAGACCTGATGAACTGGCCTTATCAGAACCCTGCCGATGGTTCTTCTGTATACTATCGTGCCGGTAATGATATTACCAACCCTCGTTGGACCATAGCCAATTCTCGCGTAAAGCAAATCACCAACCGTGCCTACGGTAATATTGCACTTCGCTACGATCTGGCCAAGAACTTCAACGTGTCTTATAAAGTAGGTTTTGATAACTATGCCGAGCAGCATATTCACGAGCACAACAAAGGAGCGGCCGAGTTTCCTCTTGGGTTCTACCGTACCACTTCTGTGAATCGTGCTATTTGGGACCACTCTTTGTTGGCCAGTTACAATCGTCGTTTGAACGATGACCTGACCTTGAACATCGAGGCCGGTGCTAATGCTTATATTAATAATTACAAGCAATTCGGTCAGTTCAGCTCTCAACAGCTGGTATTTGACCTCTTTGACCACTCAAACTTTATTGTTCAGAACAAAACCGGAGACTCTGGTGCCGACCTCGACTACATCGTTGAGCAAATGCTGCTTGGAACCTTTGGATTTGCTTCACTGGGCTATAAAGATTATCTGTTCTTGAACGTGGGAGCCAGAAACGACTGGTCTTCTAAGTTTGAGTCAGAGAACAGAAGCAAGTTGTATCCTAACGTAACCGCTTCGTTCATCCCCAGCCAGGCTATCGATGCCTTGCGCAACAGCAAAGTGGTAAACTATTTGAAGGTTCGCGCCGGTTATTCTACCAGTGCTTCTTTCGGAGATGCTTACCAAACTCGTGCCGTTCTGGGTATTCAGGCTAACCGCTTCGTAACACAACAAGGAACAGTTGTTAACTCTAACACGCTGGGTGGTCGTCGTCCAAATCCAACACTTCTCCCTGAGTTGTCTAAGGAACTCGAGGTGGGTATCGAAGGACGCCTCATCAACAACCGTGTTAACGTAGACCTTACTTTATATCGTCGTGTTAATCCTAACCAGATCCTCGATAAGGACCTCGATCCCGCTTCTGGATACACTGTACAAAGTATCAATGCTGCTACCGTAGAGAACAAGGGTATTGAGCTCGGACTGGGTGTAACCCTGGTGCGTAAGAAAGATCTGGTGTGGGATGTAAACACCAACTTCACCATGAATCGCAACCGTGCCTACGATTTCCCTGCTGAGATCCAGCAGATCGGTCTGGCCGGTTACAGTGACCTCGGCGTATTTGCCTTCCCCAACAGACCTCTTGGTTTGTTATACGGATCTAAAGTGGCTCGTGATCCCAACAAAGGGAATCAGCCTATCGTAGGACCTGATGGAAACTACATCGTAGACCCCACCCTGGGTGTTATCGGTGATGTGAATCCTGATTTCCAGATGAGTGGTATCACCAATCTTTCTTACAAAGGCTTCAGCCTGCGTGCACAAGTAGATTACTCTCGTGGTGGAGACATCTTTGCCATGACACCGCTGATCCTCTTGTCTCGTGGTGTAACCAAAGACACGGAGATCGATCGTCAGCAAATGTGGGTTATCCCCGGTGTGAACCAGCAAGGTGAGCCCAACAACGTACAGATCTCTGTATCTGACGTGTTCTTCAACAACCGTCTGGTATCTGCTGATGAGTTCGGCGTATGGGATGCTACTGTGATCCGTCTGCGTGAGCTTTCTCTTTCTTATTCTATTCCTGCTTCTTTGCTGAATAAGACTCCGTTTGGTGCCGCTTCTCTGACCGTAAGTGGTCAGAACCTGTGGTACCATGCTCCAAGCTTCCCCAAGTATTCCAATTTCGATCCTGAGACTTCTACGCTTGGTGTAAACAGTTTTGCCCGTGGATTTGAACTGATGACGGCTCCTTCTTCTAAAAGATTGGGTGTAAGCCTTCGCGTAACCTTCTAAAACAATAGCTATGAAAAGAATAATCATATTTGCTGCAGTTACGGTTTTACTGGTTACTGCATCGTGTAAAAAAAGGCTGGATGACCTGTTGGTGAATCCCAACACGCCCACCCTCGACAAGGCAGATGTTGACCTGTACTTTAATGCGGTTCAGCTCAGCTTCGCCGATTTCTACAACTCTTTGTCCGATCGCGGTATGGAGGTAAGTCGTGTATGGAACCAGGGAGGTAGCACCTACCTGAATGCGTTTCGTCCCGAGACCTTCAATGGCGTATGGAGCACGGGCTATCGCTCTGTGTTGACCCAGATCAACGCCATGGAGCCTATTGCCAGAAGCAAGAACATGTGGTACCACGTTGGTGCGGGTCAATTGATGAAGGCTTACACCGGTATGGCGCTGGTCGATTTCTTTGGCGATGTGCCTTGGTTCGAAGCTGCTAACCCTACACAATCTGTTATCAATCCTAAGATCGACAAGGGTGCTGATATCTATGCTAACTGTATCGCTCTGCTCGACTCAGCTATTTTTAACCTGAACAGAACACAGGCTTCTAACCCCACTAACGACTTGTACTATGGTGGTAACAAAGCCCGCTGGATCACATTGGCCAATACCCTTAAGTTAAAGGCCTTTATGACCACACGTCTGGTAGATGCTAACGCCGCTACCAAGATCGCTGCTGTTCTGGCTACCGGTAATATCATCGATACTGAAGCTGAAGATTTTGTATTCCGTTTCGGTACGCAATTAGAAAACCCCAATGCCCGTCACCCCAAGTACAATAGCTGCTATCGTGCCGCCGGTGGAGTGGGTATTTATATCTCTAACTATCTGGCTTGGGAAATGACCACCGAAAAAGGATTTGTTGATCCTCGTGTGCGTTATTACTTCCGCCGTCAGATCAATGCTCGTAATGGACAGCTGGCCGCTAACGGACAGCCTGCCTTACCCCTCACCGCCCTTGCTTGTCAAGGTCAGTTGAGCCCCGGTCACTATCCAGCAGGTATGGCCTTCTGTATGGCCGGTGATGGTTACTTTGGAAGAGACCATGGAGATCCCTCTGGTATTCCTCCGGATAATACGTTCCGTACTGCATGGGGTATTTATCCCTGTGGCGGTGAGTTCGATAACCTCCGTAACAATACCGGCAGCTCTGCCTCAATTGTAAACGTAGCTGTAACGCTCACTGGTACACCCGGAGCCCGTGGTGCCGGTATCCACCCTATCTGGCTTTCTTCTTTCACTCACTTCTTGTTAGCCGAAGCCGCTTTGGTTTTGAATGTTTCTGGTCTTAACGCCCGCACCATCTTTGATGCCGGTTTGCGCCAGGCCTTTGCCAAGGTGATGAACTTTCCTGCTAGCATGAGCGTAACGCCTGATCCCGCATTCGTACCTGCCGCTACTGAGGTTAACTTCTATGTGAACTCTGTATTGTCTGCGTTCGATGCCGCACCTACCAACACCGCCAAACTTAATGTGGTGATGAAGGAATATCATATTGCCAGCTTTGGAAACGGAATTGAGCCTTACAACAACTACCGCAGAACGGGTATGCCTACCAACTTGCAGCCCATGCTGAACTCTCAGCCTGGTCCTTTCATCAGAAGTTTCTGGTATCCTACCGATCACGTAACGCTTAATCTAAATGCCAAACAAAAGCCTGATAATACTGTAAAAGTGTATTGGGATAATGGAAGTGCTAATTTGTTCTAAAAGTTAAAAACGTAAGAATATGAATAAGAACATCTCAATCCTGTTGCTGGCTTTTGTAGCGGTGATCGGATTCTCTGGATGTACCGAAAAAACGATCAATGACTTTGATCCGTTCATGGCTGGGCTTACTAACGGCTCTTATTTGAAAGGGCTGGCCTCGTTTGACCCTGCCACTAACTCCTGGACCGACCGCAGCTTGATCGGTAATACACTCGATGCCGCTAATCTTTCCACTGCCCGTATTGGGGTAAAGGTTAGATCGTGGGGAGTTGACCCTGTTGTTACGGCCAACATTTATGTGGTGCGTAACACGAACTCCAACCAGTCTGCCTGGCGCTTTATCAAGAAGTATACGATCGCTCCCGGCGATACGAGCTATTTTGATATCATCGTCAGCGCGCAGGAAATTGCCACTGCCCTCGGTATCCAAATGAATGCTAATACCGGCAACTTTGCCCCGGGTAGCATATTTACCTGTTACGTAGAGGCTGTAACGCAGTCCGGTAAAAAGTATACGCTCAACAACTCTAACTTCTCCGGTAGCGGTGCCAACTTCTACTACTCGGTGTTCTCTTTCCGCGGTAGTGTTGTTTGCCCTTATAACCCCGCCGCAATGGCCGGCAACTATGTTGTAGTGGCTGATCAGTGGGAAGACTGGTCAATAGGTGACGTAATTCCTAATCCCATCTCTGCTACGACTGCGTCTTCGCTGTCATTGCTGGGTGTATATCCCAATCCTGCGTATCCTGGTGCCAACAGTCCTCAGCCCATTCTCGTTAACGTAACGGTGGCTTCGGGCGTAGCTTCTGCAACTGATCAGCAGTATGGACGCTACGGTAGTACAGCGTACGCTGTAAGTACCCAGGGTGCTGCTAACTTCGTTTACTCTTGTACCGGAACCATCACGATGCTGCTTCGCCATCACGTGCCCGGTGCTGTAAACCTTTCTTATGGTAACTACCAGCTTACCCTTCGTAAGCAGTAATCTGGTTTGATATGATACTCAAAAGCCCCGCAACTAGCGGGGCTTTTTCATCAAAAAAAAATTCTATGCCTACCAAGATCACCATCAATAACAACGGGTCACTTAAGGTCGAAGGAGATTTTACCATTGTAGATCGCGAGGGAAATACCTACGACCTGGGCGGTCGCGAAATCGTGGGGCTTTGCCGCTGTGGGCTCAGTAAGAACAAGCCTTTTTGTGACGGAGCTCATAACGGACAGTTTGAGCATGAGGCCAAGGCATTCAGTCTTCCTCCCAAAAAAACCAGCTGAGAGGCACTAAAGATCAGAACGGATCGGACCAGCGGGCATCGGTATATACAGTACGCCCGGTAAGTGTTCGCATAAATGCGATCACGGCATCTACCTCGGGTTGGGTAAGATTCAGTTGCTGGCCAACTCCATTGGGCCTTAGCTTGGGATCGAGACGGGTATTGCCAGGGGCCAAGTTGATAGTACCATAATGCCCGATAACAGCTTGTAACCCTCTCAGATTGCCGGTATGCATCATCGGTCCGTTGGGGGTTCCATCTGCTGCAACAATGTCTCGAAGTGAGGGGGAGCGGGTGTTATTGATATCAATACCCGGAGCATTCAGATTGCCGATAATTCCATTGTTGCCACTGGCGGGATGGATATCGAATTCAGGAGCGATATGACAGCCTCCGCAACCTAATCCTCCTCCGATGCGAACACCTTGGGCATTGAATTGAGGCGGCATCAGAAAAAGATTTTTTCCCATATTCTCTTGTTGGGTAAAGTTGGGAAAGGGCTGCTGATCTTGCGGGGTAACCGCTCTTCCTTCGTCGTATTTGGAGTCAAATGATTGAATGCTGCGTATAAATTGTGCAAGGCATTCTTGTAAACGAGCTTCGGTTATGTTTTGATCGCCGTACGCGAATTTGAATAACTCTTGGTAGTAACCGATGCCTTTTAGTTTTGTGAGCAGATCGCTCAGACCCGGGCGACCACTTTGACCACTGAATCCCATTTCGGCATGGTCCTGAATGGGGCGGGTGGTTTGATTCTCTAATGTGGCAGCGCGCTCATCCCAGAAAAATTTCACTTCGTTGCTGAAGCGGGTATTGATCAATCGCATGGAATGCCGTGCTGTTCGTCCGTTCAAAACACCGAGGCTGGCAATAGCCGTATCGCCAAATGCAAATTTTTGAATATGACAACTTCCGCACGAGATCGTGTTATTGATGCTAAGTTGCTTATCGTAAAACAGTACCCTGCCTACTGTAGCCTTTGCGTTCGTGATGGTATTGCCCGCTGTATTGTCTTTAAGGATGTAGGGTGGCTTGGTCTGGTTAGCATAATTAGCCAGATTGGTAGGGTCAATCTTAGTGCCAAACTTCTCTTTGATGGCCGAATAGGGATCTGTATCGCCTCCATTTTTTTGACAAGAAAAAAAAGTGACCAATGCGGTCAAGAAGATGAGCAGGCTGGCAAGTGAATTGATCTTTTTCATGTTGTGGTGTAAGCTATGCTTTTTACGACCATAGTTGAACTCTGAAGTTTAATGGTGTCTTAAAGCAGATCTTTTCGTAGTCGAAAGAACCGGCAAGAGAGTATCTTATACGAGGCCTTTTCAAAAAAAGGGCAGACCTTGGTTCCACGAACATCAATAATTCATAATAAATTGAATTTCAAATATTTAAATGCGAACTTATTGGCTTATCCACGAACTTTTTCGAATGTTGAAAATTGAACTTTTGCCAGTAGGGCTCATTTAACGAACTTGTAACAAAACCAATACCATGAAGCCTACGCTTTATTTATTTATTACTGCTTTTTTGTTCGCAGGCGTATTACAAGCCCAGCGAACGCTACAAGGTACCGTAACCGGAAAAGCCACCGGTGAGCCACTCGTTGGTGCAGTGGTGCAAGTTCCCGGTACCAATCAAGCCACCATTACAGATGCAAAAGGTGCCTTTACTCTTTCTGTTGGCGCCGATGTTAAAACCCTTCGTATCAGCAATGTGGGGTATTTGACGTTACAACTTTCACTTGGCGCTCAATCTTCTTTACAAATTCAATTAGAGCCCGGTATTGAGATGGATAATGTAGTGGTCGTTGGATCGCGTAATCAAACAAGAACTAAGACCGATTCTCCGGTTCCGGTTGATATTATTCCAATTGCACAAGTTATAAACGAAGTAGGGCAAGTAGATCTCAACCAGATCCTCACCTTTATAGCACCATCTTTTCAATCGGCCCGACAAGCCATAGCGGATGGAACGGACCACGTAGACCCCGCACAACTTCGTGGCCTTGGTCCCGATCAAGTGCTGGTGCTTGTAAATGGTAAGCGTCGTCACCAGTCTGCACTCGTTAACGTCAATGGTACTGTAAACAGAGGTACCGTAGGTACTGACCTTAATGCGATTCCGGCCAATGCCATTGAGCGTATCGAGATCTTGCGCGATGGAGCCGCAGCTCAATATGGTTCGGATGCTATTGCCGGTGTTATCAATATTGTACTCAAGCAACAAACAGGAGTATTGACCGGTAATTTTTCGGCCGGACAGCATATGACCTCGTATGATCGTGATTATGTGATAAGCTCAGGGTATGCCCCAAAAGTATCAGTAACCGATGGTCAAACCCTTCAAGGAGCCTTGAACTATGGGGTAAAAGTTGGAAAGAAAGGATTTCTTAACCTGACCGGAGAATATACTTCACGTGGTGAAACCAATCGTGGAGGAACATATACCGCGGCTGTTTACCCCAATGTGGGCGCCTTCAATCGCGACGACTCTATTATGGGGGCCCGCAGACTGAATCGCAATGATTTTGATATGCGCATTGGTAACTCGCGAGTAAAAGGTGGAGGCGTTATGTATAATTTTTCTTATGCCTTATCGGATGTATGGCAGCTGTATGCCTTTGGCGGTGTGAATGCCAAAAATGGAAATGCAGCCGGGTTTTATCGCTATCCTTCTGGCGTACCTGCTTCGGTGCGCAGCGCAGTATTCTCAGCGTATCCCGACGGGTTTTTGCCAGAGATCAACTCTAATGTAACCGATCTGTCTACCTCGATCGGTGTAAGAGGAAAAATAGGACAATGGAATGCTGACTTCAGCAACACCTATGGGCGTAATGTTTTTGATTTTGAGGTTACGAACTCTATTAACTATACTCAGACTTTTGTTACTTCTAACTGGCAGCGTGAATTTGATGCCGGAGGGCTGAAGTTCTCTCAGAACACTGTCAATGCAGATCTCTCCAGAAAATTCGATGTAAAACAAGGACTCAACGTTGCCCTTGGAGCAGAGTATCGTATGGATCAGTTCGGAATTCGTGCGGGCGAAGAAGCCTCGTATCGCAACTACAACACTGCTTCGGGTGCTCCAGGCGGTGCCCAGGTATTCCCTGGATTTTTGCCTACCAACGAGGGCAACAACAACCGAAGCAACGTTTCGCTTTATTTAGATCTTGAGCAGGATTTTTCTAAGAAGTTTATGGTAGCCGGTGCGCTTCGCTTCGAGAATTACTCTGATTTTGGAAGTACGCTCAATTACAAGCTTGCTACCCGCTACAAGATCAGTGAAAACTTTACGATCCGTGCTTCTACTAGTACTGGCTTTAGGGCTCCTTCACAACAGCAGAAATTCTATGCTAAGACCAATACATTGTTCGTTAGTACCTCCGCAGGATTGATACCTGTCGAGAGTGGCACTTTTACCAATGAGAGTGCAGCGGCCAAGATATTGGGTATTCCGACGCTCAAGCAAGAGACCTCAGTTAGCTACACTCTTGGTTTTACGGCCAAGATGCTACAGCGTAAATTGGAGCTTTCTCTTGATGCCTATCAAATTGACATTAACGATCGTATCGTGCTTACCAATAACTTCTCTGATGGAGGCGATACGGTATTACGCAACCAACTTCGGGCTGCCAATGCCACTACGGCTAACTTCTTTACCAACGCCATCGATACCAGAGCTCGTGGCCTCGAAGCGGTCGTTAGCTACAATGTAAAAGTGGGTAAGAAAAGTCAATTGAAATTTACCTGGGCAGGAACATTCATTGATAATTCGGTAATAAAGGATCAATACGGAAAGCCGATCATCAAGGCCTCTCCAGTTCTAGTACGCACTGGCCAGATTGGTAACTACTTTAACCGCGAAGATCAGAGCCGTGTCGAAGTAGCCAATCCACAGAATAAAACCAGCTTGATGGTGAATTTCCGTTCGGGTAAGTTTTCTGCCATGACCCGTGCGGTTCGATTTGGAAAAGTGACGTTCCTTGATCCAACTATTAATCCAAACGCACCCTTGACCTGGCCTGTAAATTCGCTGACTGGCGAGAGGGAGACAACCGATCAAACCTTTAATCCACATACAATCGTAGATCTAACCCTTAGCTACGATATTATGAAAGGTGTCACCCTTACGGCCGGTGGTAACAACATCTTTGATGTATACCAAGATCGCCATACACACTCCAATAACTTTAGCTTGGGTCGTTTTGTGTACTCTCGTCGTGTACAGCAGTTCGGTTTTAACGGAGCCTACTACTTTATGCGTGTACGCTTTCAGCTCTAAGATATCTTTACTTGATGCAAAATCCCCTGCCATGGCAGGGGATTTTTTCTTACATCAGTTGCGTTATTTCAGTGAAAAGGGGTCAATGGGGTAGCGCGAATAGTGCTTAAAGCTTAAAATCACTTCCTTCCGCATTGATCTCTACCTCTACCTCGGCTCCTTTGTGACGCTCTGAAATGTAGTCGATCAGGTCGCCGATCACTTGTTTATTATCAATCTTATTATCTAACATCAAAAGATTGTATTCTTCGGTCAATTCACCATTGTCTAGAGAGTAACTTTTGGTCTGGTATTTAGCCAAGGCCTTTTCATTGTAGTATACCACATTATCCTTGATCGAAAAGCGGTCCTTGTTCTTATTGCGGTATGTCTTGTTTTTAAGTGCGACCTGCGAAGTGGCAACACCTAGGGTACAAAGGGCTAAGGCGATAAACAGTATTTTTTTCATACTACATGGGTTTACGTGAAAAAATTGATTAGAGATTCCCCTCGGGGTATACCTGAGGGTTTTGTAAATTACAAAAAATTTCTAAATCCAATACTGCAATGAACTGGCAGCCAACCGATCTAAGGGACTCTTGGGTTCAATTGTATCCTTTGAAACCAGCGGATTTTGAGGAGCTCTATCAGGTGGCCTCTGACCCGCTGCTCTGGGAGCAGCACCCCAATCCGGACCGCTATAAGCGAGAGATCTTTACCGTGTATTTTGAAGGAGCGTTACAGTCTGGCGGTGCCATGCTGATTCGTGATGCGCAAGGTCTTGCTATCGGCTCGAGCCGGTTCTACGATTGGGAGGCCGAGTTGCGTGAGGTCAAGATCGGTTATACTTTTTTTGCCCGTGCTTGCTGGGGCAAACCCTACAATAAAAGCACCAAGACGCTGATGGTAGGGCATGCTTTGCAAGCGGCCGATCGGGTGTTATTTCATGTAGGGGTCAATAATATTCGTTCACAAAAAGCCATGGAAAAATTGGGGGCACAAGTAATTGATGAGGTAACGGTGGCATACTACGGGGAGGCTCCCCGCCGAAATTTTGTCTATGCGCTTACCGCTCCGCTTTCGCTCTGATTTTCGAGAACGACGCTACATATTACGCTTTCTTAGACAGTGCTATTAACAAACTCGCGGCAGTATGTCTTTATTTGCTCGCGTACTTTTCTGAATTCGTTCATCACTTGCTCTTCTGTGCCCGTTGCCTTTGCCGGGTCGGGAAAGTTCTGGTGCCAGCGCCTTGCGGTACCGGGCAAGTAGGGGCATTTTTCCTTGGCGTGATCGCATACCGTGATAATGTGATCGAAAGCAAGATCACCGTACTCGGTTATGTTATTGGAAGTGTGGTGCGATATATCGATGCCATCCTCTGCCATTGCAGCAATGGCCTTGGGGTTGACTCCGTGGGTCTCCACACCGGCACTAAAAATCGCTACCCGTTCGGCGCCAAAGTGTTGTAAGTAGCCGTGTGCCATTTGGCTTCGGCAGCTGTTTCCTGTACACAGCACTAGAATCTTTTGTTCAATCATAGCCCAAATCTAACGTTCGTTCATTAACGAAATGTTATCTCATACTGCCGCCGCAAGCAGGGACTCATAGAGCATAAATCGTCAAAAACTTTTTTACAAAAATTTAACAGAATGGTTACATTTGTTCCAAATGAATAAAAACATGCAAAAACGACTTCTCCAACTCGTTTGCCTGCTGCTGGTTTCTTGTATAACCTGGGCGCAGAATGTAACGGTTACCGGAAAGGTAACTGATGAGGCCGGTAATCCGCTGGCTTCTGCTTCGGTTCAGATCAAGAAGACCCGCTCCGGTACAACGACCGATGCACAGGGTAACTTTTCTCTGAGTGCTGCCCCCGGAACCGTACTGGTCGTATCTGCGGTCGGTTATGAGGCCAAGGAATTCAGCGCCAGTGCAAATCGTGTAACTCTTTCTCTTGCGGCCGATACCCGCTCTCTCTCTGAGGTAGTGGTGACCGGTTTTGGTGGTGCCCAGATAAAAAAAGATCTGACCGGCAACATTGCCCGCGTTAAGGGAAAGGATATTGAGTTTATGCCCACCCCCAGCGTGGATGCCGCCCTGCAGGGTAAGGCCGCGGGGGTTTTTGTAAATAGCCAGTCCGGTAAGTTGGGCCAAGCCGTAACGGTGCGCGTTCGTGGAAACTCCTCGATCAGCGCCAATAGCCAGCCTTTGTATGTGTTGGATGGTATTCCCATTACCACAAACGACCAGAGTAGCTATGGTGGTGATATGAACCCCTTGACCGACATCAACCCTAACGATATTGAATCTATTGAAGTTTTAAAAGACGCCTCTGCCGGTGCCATCTATGGTTCTCGCGCAGCCAATGGGGTAGTGCTTATTACCACCAAGCGTGGTAAAGCCGGCAAGACCTCTGTATCGTTCAATTTCCAGACCGGATACAGTGAGGCTACCAAGCGTCTTGATATGCTTAACTCCGAGGAGTATGCCGAGTTGATCCTCGAGGGAGCTGCGTACAGAGATAACCTGGCGGGCATTCCCATCAACGACCCCAATAGCTGGACTTCTTATGTTAGGAACGATGTAATGGATTATTACAGCTATGGCCAATGGTCTGCCGATCCTACCAAAACATACGATTGGCAAGATGCGGTCTTTCAAAAAGGACCTTATCGCCAGGCCGATCTGCAGATTCGCGGTGGTAGCGCCAATACCAAATTCTTCTCTTCTTTTCAGCATCTGGAGCAAACCGGAACCATTATTGGTAACGACCTTGTTCGCTCTACCGGAAGACTGAACATCGATCAGAAGGCCAACGAGTGGTTGGATCTGGGCGTTGCACTAAGCTTGTCTCGCACGTATAACAGAAGATTGCCAGATGACAATGCCTTCTCGAATCCCCTGCAGGCCATCGCCCTTATGCCCATGACTCCGTTCCTTGATCCAAGTACCGGACTCGACGCGGGAACGCCTCCCGGTGATGTAAACATTCCATTGTACTACAACCCACTACTGACCGTTAAGTACGCTAAGTTTTCACAAGACGTATATCGTACATTCGGAAATACCTATCTGAAAGCTAAGATTGCTCCTAATCTTACGTTCCAAACAGAATTTGGTCTGGACTTCTTAAGTCAGAACGAAGAAGGATATTTTCAGTCTCAAACAGTTCGTAACCAAACCAGAGCAGCTCGCGGTGTTGGTTCTAACTCTGGAACCTTTATTACCAACTACAACACCAACAGTTATTTCTCATATAACAAGGTATCGGGTGTTCATAACTTGAATGCAACGCTGGGTATGCAATACCAGCAGTCGCAAGCCAAGTATAATTTTACCGAGGGTACTGATTTTCCCTCGAACTCTTATCAGAAGATCGCCAGTGCCGCCACCAAGTCTGGTGGTAGCTCTTCTCAGACCGACTTCCGCTTCTTGTCTTACTTTCTGCGTGCTAACTATATCTTAAAAGAGAATTATATCCTTTCTGCCAGCGGACGTATCGATGCCTCTTCTCGCTTTGGTAAGAACGCACGTCAGGGCTTCTTCCCTGCTGTGTCTGCCGGTTGGGTTATCTCTAACGAAGGATTCATGAGCAAATTGAGTACGATCAGCTTCTTGAAGCTTCGCACTTCTTACGGAATTGTCGGAAATGCCGAGATCGGTAACTTCCCTCAATTAGGACTTTTTGCTGGTGATGCAGGATATGCCGGTGCAGCGGGTCAGCGTCCCTCTCAGCTCAGTAACCCTGATCTGCAGTGGGAGCGTACCGCACAACTCGATGCCGGTATCGACTTCGGTGTGTTCAACAATAGAATTACCGGAGAGATCGATTACTATATTAAGAAGACCGATGGTCTGTTGCTCAATGTAAATATCCCTGCCAGTACCGGTTTTAGCAGCCAGGTAAGAAACGTAGGTAAGTTAGAGAACCGCGGTTGGGAGTTTGTGTTGAACACGCAAAACTTAGTAGGTGCCTTTAAATGGTCTACCAATATCAACTTGGCCTTTAACAAGGGAGAAGTTACTGATATACAAGGCCAGATCATTGAGGGCGGTGTTAGCAGTATGAATCGTGTAGAACAAGGGTATAACGTGGGTGTTTTCTTTACTCCGGAGTATGCCGGTGTTGATCCTGCCAATGGTAATGCACTTTTCTATAAGAACGTTAAACTTCCCAATGGAGCGATCGATCGTACTACTACCAGTAACTACGCCGAGGCTCAGCGCGTTGTAGTGGGCGATCCTAACCCCGATATGATCTTTGGTTTTACCAATAACTTCTCTTACAAGAGTTTTGATATGACCGTTTTCTTCAATGGCGTGCAGGGTAACCAGAATAACATTTACGGTATGGGTCGTTATTCTTCTGCGAGCATGCTCTACGAAGACAACAATACTTCCGATCAGCTGCGTCGCTGGAGAAAGCCCGGTGATATCACCGATATTCCCCAGGTGCGTCTGTATCGTGTAAATGGTTCACAGGCCAGCAGCCGCTACATTGTGGATGGCTCGTATGTGCGTCTGCGTACACTGTCTTTGGGCTACACCCTCAACAGCAAGCAACTTGCCAAGCTGAAGATGGAAAAGCTTCGGGTGTATGTGTCCGGACAGAACCTGTTGACCTTTACCAAGTATCCTTACTGGGATCCTGAGGTCAATGCCGATAGCTTCGACTCAAACATTGCCAAGGGTAATGATTTTTATACGCCACCTCAGCCCAGAACCTTCTTGGTGGGTGTAAATGTTAACTTCTAATCTTTATAATTCAAGGATATGAAACTAGTAAAATCAATCGTCGCCAAAAGCAGTTTGCTGCTTGCCCTGACCAGTGTTCTGATCACCGGTTGTGATAAGCGACTCGACATTGCACCTTATCAGAGCATAGCAGAGGACCGCGCTCTTAACACCGAAGGTGATGTGTTGGTAACCCTCATCGGTTGTTACGACGGTATTCAAAACGCCGCCACGCTCGGTGGTGAGATCATGGTCCTGAACGATCTGATCGGCAACTCTACCAACATCAATTTTACCGGTACGTTTGCCGGACTAAATGATGCGTACAATGGCCTGATGGTATCAAACAATAGCTTTGCGGCCAGCACTTGGTCTGCAGCTTACAACACCATCAATCGTTGCAATAATGTACTTAGTGCGGTAGATAAGGTAACTTCTTCTGTTGCCAAGAAAAATTCAGTAGAAGGGGAGGCTTTGTTTATTCGCTCAGCACTCTACTTTGAGCTGGTTCGTCTCTATGCTAAAACGATCGGCGATGGCGATGCAGCCCTCAATCCCGGTGTACCGCTTGTGTTGACACCAACGCGTGGTGTAACTGATGCCGATTATAAGCCCAGAAGCTCCGTTCAAGCCGTATACACTCAAATTGTAACGGATCTTACCAGAGCAGAGTCTATTTTGCCTAGCTCAAACGGTTTTTATGCCAATAAGTGGGCTGCGGCTGCTTTGCTCGCTCGCGTACAGCTTATGCAAAAGAACTTTGCTGGTGCCCGTGATGCGGCTAACCGTGTGATCACAGGTAGTGGTCGTAGCTTAAACCCCGACTTTACCCGTTTGTGGTTTACCATGATCAACAATGGTGGTGCTATGCCAAGCGAGTATCTCTTTGGCGTAAAAGTTACTACCCAAGATGGTACTAATGCTATCAATACCTACTTTGGAAGAACTATCTCTGGTATGCCCGGAACAGCCGGAAGAAGCGACTGCAAGGTTCGCGCTGCTCATATTGCAATGTACGAGGCCGGTGATCGCCGTAATTACTTCGTTCTCTCTGGCGGCAGCTTCTATACGCAAAAGCATCTTGATCGTTTCGGTGATGTTCCTGTAATTCGTTTGGCCGAAATGTTCTTGACTCGTGCCGAGTGTAACTTCCGTTCTAATACTGCAGTTGGTGCTACGCCGTTAGCAGATGTGAATGCGATTCGTACAAGAGCTGGTCTGACACCACTTACTACTGTTGCCTTAAATGACATTACACGCGAACGCTACTTAGAACTGGCTTTCGAAGGCCACAACCTGCACGAGGCAAAGCGTCTGCAGACCAACGTAGGTTCATTTGCGTGGAATTCTCCCAAGCTGATCATGCCCATTCCTCAGCGTGAGATGGACGTGAATAAGCAGCTGGTTCAAAACGAAGGCTATTAATAGTAAACCAAACTCAACTGTAAAAAGGGATCTGTATCAGGTCCCTTTTTTTTAAAGCTTATGCGATCGGTCCTTCTTTTATTGTTGTTTTGTCCTCTTTTGGCACAAGCCCAAGTGGTAGCAGGGGGCAAAGTCCCTTGTGGTCAGCGTCAGGTAAAGGGTAATGCAGGTGAGTTGCCCAACCCGGCCCTATTTTACAGCGGCGTAATTGTTTGGGCCGATGCCGGTCAAGTAAAGCATGCCAGTCAGAACGGCTGTATGGACTTTGAAAAAGGAATTTCCATGCAAGCTGATGCCGTATTTGAACTGGCCTCTGTTTCGAAGCAGTTTACGGCAATGATCATTATGATGCTGCAAGAAAAGGGGTTATTAAAGTATGATGATCTGGTTTCGCGGTATCTACGAATACCCTACAAGGATATAACCATTCGTCATCTGTTGACTCATACCTCGGGGCTTCCGGACTATCAGGCCATCATGGATGCGCATTGGGATAAATCGAAAGTTGCGGGTAACCCCGAGATAGTGCGTTATTTACGAAAATATGCACCACCTGCACTCTTTGTGCCCGGCGAAAAGTATGAATACAGCAACACCGGGTATGTGTTACTGGCCAGCATTGCCGAAAAAGTAACAAATAAGGATTTTATTGCCCTTTGTCGGGAGTGGATCTTTCTTCCGCTAGGCATGAACGATACCGATATTCGAACGCCGGCTGAAAAGCAGTTGCTTTCTCGAATGACCCGTGGCCATATCTATGTTCCTTCGCGTGGTGGGTATATGCCAGCCGATTCTTTTGCCTCTTCGAACTACACGATTTGGCTTGGTCGCAGAAAGGGGCCCGGACGCATTAGTTCCACTGCTACCGATCTGCTTGCCTGGGACCAGGCTCTGTACACAGATCGGCTTGTGAGCGCTGCTACATTAGGCGAGGCGTTCTCTCCGATGCAGTTGAACGATGGTACTTTTTCGAATTATGGTTTTGGTTGGGATCTGACACAAGACAGTATTGCCGGTCGTATCGTTTCGCATAATGGCGATAACCCGGGATATAAGACCATCATTGTTCGCTTTATTGATCGCAAGCAAACGCTAATTCTACTCTGCAACAATGCCTCTATGCAGTTCGATACGATTTTGCAAACCATGCAAGAGCGCATTATCAAAAATGTTATTCGTAGCCGACAGTATTAAATGGCTCTTGCCACGGTTGATACTCGTCATTGATATGCACGGAACTCCGTTCTAGTTTAGCCTATGGACCAAAGAAGAGCAGAGCGGCTGGCTAATTTAGATGTGCGTCGAATACAATCGCTTTCTGATTCGGTATTTGCGATCGTAATTACCATCCTTGCCTTTACGCTGGTAGTGCCCGCAGGCGAAAATGATGAGGGGCTCAGGCGGTTTTTATGGGACCAGATCTTGCCTAAGCTCTTCATCTTTTTTTTAGGATTCGTGATCGTTGGGGCCTATTGGGTCGATACGCACTACAATCATCATCATATTCTTAAGGTAGATAAAGCGAGCATCTGGCTGAACATTTTGTTTCTCATGTTCATTTGCTTGATCCCCTTTTCGTCGGGCTTTTTGGCCAATTATTTGTACAGCTCAATTAGTGTGATCATCTATAGTATTAATCTGATTTTGGTGAGCTTCTGGCATTTGATGATGCTGGTCTACTCATGGCGTAAGCAGTACATTCAGCCTTATGTAGATAAAAAGTTGTATCGAAACATGCAATGGCGAATCGTTTTGCCCATCGCCATCTATCTATGTATTATTCCCATCTCGTTATTAAGGACCCCTTGGGTCGTATATCTTTTTTTGCTGCCGTTGACCTTTCAGATCTTTTTTGGACGATCAAAGAAAGAAGTGGGTTGAGGGGGGGGTGAGTAGAGGTAGGAGGCTTGCGCGCTGAAGCGATTTCGTTATTTCGATCTTATTGGTATCCAAATTTCCTCTTCAGAAGAGGGATCATTATTCTTATATCTTTCTCCTATTATTTCGAAATGCGCCCTGTGATCTAGCTCAAATTCAGAATTCGGCAGCCATTCATTAAAAATGGCCGTATAGAAATTACCAATATCGGTACTGGTCCCTTTGTAGAGAAAAACTGCGTAGCGACCGCCTGCTAAAGTAAACGATTCCATCCCGTGCGGTATATTGTCAAAATTGCTTACCTCAACCGTTGCCCATCTTTCAAATTCATTGGTTGGGCTGAAGTTGGTAAAGTGTGTAGGAGCGTACACTACAAGTGAGAACAAGTCGTTTGACAGTGTATTCGTGATTTCTTTTATTCGGGGCATAAAGGCACTCCAAAGCGACGCGATTCTGTAATCGGCATAGCTCATTGTCATTCGCTTTCCCACCAATCTCTTCTCACTTAGTAGCTCAATTCTCGGGGTCATTCAAGTCTATTTTTGGTTGATAGCCTCCAAATTATTTCGAAAATAAAGGCACCAATGCACGTCCAAAGTATATCATTCTAATCAAATATAAAATTACCGGTACGCTGCAAAAATTCCCATCCGATTAGCCCGGTTATAGAGCTGATATTAGCTACGCTATGTCTATTTTGTAAAAGCCAGTTTGTTGAATCGGGCTTTTTAACAAGGTGTGGAATTAGGATCACGAATAATGCCGGTATACCAATGGCTGGAAAAAAGTTTGGTGCTACCCCTAATAGGTATTCGATCGTGGCATTTGCTCCATCGTAGTATGGGCGTATGTTATCTTGTATTTGTTGGTAGGAAATAAAGCAAGTCGCAAATAGTAAAAACCAATAATATTCTGATTTGAATTTCATTTCTTAGTACCCGTTGTGCAATAATAAATCAAAAGATATAACTAACCTAACTCTATGATAGACAAGAGGAAAGCCATCATTTCTGATTGTAAGTATCCCTAAAAAGCAGACGGTTTAAAACTTGAGTTTTAATCTTAAATTTAAACTGTCATGAAAAAATCACGATTCACAGAGGCGCAGATTGTATCTGCCCTTAAAAAACAAGAAGCCGGTATTCCTACCAGGGAGATCTGCCGGGAACTAGGGGTCACGGAGACCACCTTTTACAACTGGAAGGCCAAATTTGGCGGCATGGAGGTGTCAGATGTCAAGAAAATGAAGTCCCTGGAAGAGGAGAACGCACGGCTGAAGAAAATGTATGCCGATCTGGCCATGGACAATCAGATTCTCAAAGACCTCTTCACAAAAAAAGGCTGGGCCCTGCCACAAAAAGGCAACTAGCAGAAGAACTGGTACGTGAACAAGGCGTTCCGGTGAGCAGGGCCTGCAAATTGACTGGTTTTCCACGCTCTCAGTTCTACTACAGCAGTAAACGGGATGATAAAGAGTTGATAGATGCTCTTCAGGGGCTCGCCTTTAAACACCCTTCCTACGGCTTCAGGAAGCTTTTCGCCTACCTCAGAAGGTCGGGCAAGTCCTGGAACCATAAGAAGGTCTACAGAGTCTACAAGCTTCTAAAACTGAATAAGAAGCGAAGAGGGAAGCGTAGACTCCCCGCCAGAGTAAAACAACCACTGGTACAGCAAGAACAAATTAACAACAGCTGGAGTATGGATTTTATGAGTGATAGCCTGATGGGCATTAGAAAGTTCAGGACCTTCAATGTAATGGATGATTGCTCCAGAGAAGCACTGGCTATCGAGATTGATACATCGCTATCGTCTAAACGGATCATACGCACACTGGAACGCATTATTGAACAACGAGGTAAACCCAAAACAATCAGAACAGACAACGGACCAGAGTTCACTTCCAAAGATTTTGAGCTCTGGTGTAAGGATCAGGGGATTGAAAATCAATACATCCAACCTGGTAAACCCATGCAAAACGGTTACATAGAGCGATTCAACAGGCTGTATCGGGAAGCTATTCTTGACGCCTACGTGTTCATGGACCTTGAAGAGGTTAGATACCTGACAAGGGAATGGATACAAGAATACAACTACCGCAGACCCCACGAAGCCTTGAACAATCTAACACCGGATGAATGGAAAAGAAACCTAGAAATTACCGAAATTCACAAATCAACAACTGTCTGTTAAAAGGGGTATTTACACAACTATAACTCGATGATTGAGTATATCACTATCAGGAAATTAAAGGGTTGAACTTCCTACAATTTTAAAAGAAGGACTTAATTACATCTCTGAAAATTAAGAAGAGAAATACAAGTACGCCCACGATGACTTCATTTCGATACTTTTTAAGGAATTGAACTAGCTTATCCATAAAACATAAAAAAGGTTACACTATAAAAGTATAACCTTTTTATCATTGTTGCTCCCCTTATTGACGAAAGATGCAACTATAATACGTTGATTGAGTATGTTACTATTAGGAAATTAAAGGGTTGAAGTTCCTGCTATTTTAAAAGAAGGTCTTAATTACATCCCTGAAAATCAAGAATAGAAACACAAGTACGCCCACGATAACTTCATTTCGGTACTTTTTAAGGAATTGAAC
>Ga0208598_1000027_pt1 | contig 60016 bp, 94 predicted proteins | sample LakMenEpi22Jun12_FD_150726 | JGI IMG/M metagenome (GOLD analysis project Ga0208598, IMG submission 150726) | Freshwater microbial communities from Lake Mendota, WI - 22JUN2012 deep hole epilimnion (SPAdes) | ecosystem: Environmental > Aquatic > Freshwater > Lake > Epilimnion/Euphotic zone ... | reverse complement strand
CCTCTGGTTGAAACTGTATACAAGGGAAGAGAGAAAACTACTCAGGGCATTGTTTCGTTCCTTGATAAGATCTGTAAAGTGGAACTTGAGAAGTATATTGAAGGTTGCTACCAAGAACTGGCTTCGTATGTAAATGCTTACGATCAGAAGATGCAGATGAAACGAGAGAACATTGCCGACCGTGGAATTTGGACTGCTAAAAAACGATACATTCTGAATGTTTGGGATAGTGAAGGTGTTCGTTATGAAGAACCTAAACTCAAAATGATGGGCATTGAAGCAGTCAAATCATCTACACCTGCACCTTGTCGCAAGATGATTAAGGATGCTCTTAAGTTGATGATGAGTGGAACTGAGAATGAAGTCATTGACTTTATTGAAAATTCACGAAAGCAGTTTAAACAACTTCCACCCGAACAGATTGCCTTCCCGAGGACAGCATCTGATGTTCAAAAATATCAATCATCTTCGTCAATTTATGCAAAGGGAACACCAGTTCATATTCGTGGAGCACTTTTATTCAATCATTATATAAAAGAGAAAAAACTTACCAACAAGTATTCACTCATTAATAATGGTGAAAAGGTAAAGTTCATTTATTTAAAAAAACCAAATAGTATACACGAGAATATTATTTCTTTTATCCAAGAGTTTCCTAAAGAATTGAACCTTGACAAATATATTGATTATGACTTACAATTTGAGAAAAGTTTTGTAGAACCACTCAGAGCAATTCTTGATTCCATTGGGTGGAGCGTAGAAAAAACTGTAAACCTTGATTCCTTTTTTTCCTGATGGATTTACCTATTAATGATGAAGAACTGAATACAATTATAAATGCGATGTCTCTTGGTGGAGATTCTGCATTATATCAAAAACTTAAACTTGTAAAAGAACTCAAAGAACAAGGTTTGCCTTATAAAAAAATACTTCGTGAAGAATACGGGATGGTGGTGTGATGGATTTTCTTAAAGATATTGTAAAAGAAATCGGTGATGACTTTACAAAGTTAGCATCCGATATTGATGAAACTGAGACTTATGTTGATACGGGTTCATACGTTTTTAATGCACTGGTTTCAGGTAGCATATTTGGTGGTGTATCTGGGAATAAGATTACTGCTATTGCTGGAGAGTCTTCTACTGGAAAGACTTTTTTCTCTCTCGCAGTGGTTAAGAACTTTCTTGATACTCATCCCGATGGTTACTGTCTCTACTTTGACACTGAGGCTGCTATTACCAAATCACTTATAGAGTCTCGTGGAATTGATACTACTCGTCTTGTTGTTGTAAATGTTGTTACTATAGAAGAGTTCCGTACAAAGGCACTCAAAGCAGTAGATATATATCTGAAAGCACCGGTAGAAGATCGCAAACCTTGTATGTTTGTGTTAGACTCTTTGGGTATGCTTTCTACAAGTAAAGAAATTAATGATGCACTGAATGAAAAAGAAGTTAGGGATATGACTAAATCCCAACTTATTAAAGGTGCTTTCCGAATGCTCACACTCAAATTAGGTCAAGCAAATGTCCCGCTCATTGTCACAAATCATACATACGATGTCATCGGAGCTTACGTACCAACTAAAGAAATGGGAGGAGGTTCTGGACTCAAATACGCAGCAAGTACGATCATTTATCTCAGCAAAAAGAAAGAAAAGGATGGAACGGAAGTGGTCGGAAATATTATCAAGGCTAAGACTGCTAAATCGCGTTTAAGTAAGGAGAATAAAGATGTTGAGATCCGTTTGTATTATGATGAGCGCGGTCTTGATCGTTACTATGGTCTTTTGGAGCTTGGTGAACTTGGTGGACTCTGGAAGAATGTAGCAGGACGTTATGAGATGGATGGTAAGAAGATTTATGCCAAACAAATTCTTGCAAACCCAGAAGAATATTTCACTGATGAAGTGATGCAAAAACTTGATGCAATTGCAAGAGAGGAGTTCAGTTACGGCAAATGATTAAGATTCTAAAGACAGGAATCAATATATCAAAAGTTGTAGAACAACTTAAAAAATATCCACAAGATTGGGATCATCAAAAACATTTGAAAGATTCCCAGTCTTTGGTTGACAGGGGATTTGCTGACTTGCCAGTAAGTGCTCTTCAACTTATAATTGGTGGAGTCAAGAAAAAAGAAGACTTTGTTGGAGATTCAGAAATTAATATCAAAACTCCAGCATACGAACATCACGGAGAAATTCGAAAGATTATACGCAAAAACTTTGGAAACAGAGAGTTGCATCGTTGTGGATTTCTTTCTCTTCCGATTGATGAAATTGTGGGAGCACATATTGATGAGGGAACTTACTATCAAACAAGAGATAGATATCACCTTTCTATTTTGGGAAGATATCAATATTTCTGTGGAACTGATACGGTGATAGTTGAACCAGGAACTCTTCTGTGGTTTAACAATAAATTACCTCACGGAACAGTTAATATTGGTGATGAAACAAGAATAACATTTGTATTTGATATGCCTTATGGACAAAGTTGAGTTTTTGATTCTTCGTAATCTTCTTTATAATGAAAATTACTTAAGAAAAGTTATTCCTTTCATTAAATCTGAGTATTTTGAAGATCTTAATCAAAAGATTGTATTTGAAGAAGTTTTAAAGTTTATTCAACAATATAATGAACTTGCTACAAAAGAAGTTCTTTGCATTGAAGTTGAAAAACGTCAAGATATTAATGACACTTCTTTCAAAGAAATCACACATCTGATTGAATGTCTTGATGATGTTCCAGCAGAGTTTAACTGGTTAGTTGATACTACTGAAAAGTGGTGTCGTGATCGTGCCATCTATCTTGCATTGATGGAATCTATTCATATTGCAGATGGAAAGGATGAAAAGAAAAATCGTGATAGTATTCCCAGCATTCTCTCAGATGCTCTTGCTGTATCTTTTGATACTAACATCGGACACGATTATCTGTTAGACTATGAGGCACGTTATGAGTCTTATCATAGAAAGGAAGAGAAAATTGAATTTGATCTTGAATATTTTAATAAAATCACAAAAGGTGGTTTACCTAATAAGACTCTCAATATCGCTCTTGCTGGTACAGGTGTCGGAAAAAGTCTCTTTATGTGCCACGTGGCTGCTTCCGTCTTATTGCAAGGCAGGAACGTTTTGTACATCACTCTTGAAATGGCGGAGGAACGAATTGCTGAAAGAATTGACGCAAATCTTTTGAATATTCCTATTCAGCAACTTAATGAACTTCCAAAGTCAATGTTTGAGAATAAAGTTACTAATCTTGCAAAGAAAACTCAGGGAACTTTAATCATTAAAGAATATCCAACTGCATCTGCTCATAGTGGGCATTTTAAATCTCTGTTGAATGAACTTTCCCTTAAGAAGTCTTTCAAACCAGATATTATTTTCATTGACTATCTTAATATTTGTTCTTCCTCTCGTTATCGTGGAAACAGCAACATTAACTCATACACTTTTATTAAGGCAATTGCGGAAGAACTTCGGGGACTTGCCTGTGAGTTCAATGTTCCAATTGTAAGTGCAACACAAACTACAAGAAGTGGTTATGGTAGTTCCGATGTTGAGTTGACTGATACTTCAGAATCTTTTGGACTTCCTGCTACTGCTGATCTTATGTTTGCTTTGATTAGTACAGAAGAACTGGAGGGACTTGGGCAGATTCTGGTGAAGCAACTTAAGAATCGTTATAATGATCCTACTATTCATAAACGTTTTGTAATCGGTATTGATCGTGCCAAAATGAGACTTTATGATTGTGAACAGTCGGCACAGGAAGATATTCTTGACAACGGCAAAGAAGAAGAGTATGATAATGAAGAAAAGAAACCTAAAAAATCATTTGAGGGATTTAAGTTTTGATTAATATTAATAAAGAAATTCTTCCTAATGGATCTACTAAATTTACTATGACTGAAAGCAAAGTGATTGACACTAAAAAATATATTGAGTTTGTCCGTCAAACTACAAGTCCTGCAAGTAGTGATTTTGCAGCACTTCTTGCACGTATGACTGAACTTGAAGCAACGAATGATGCAGATGTTCCTCGTCTATTGACTGCTGCTCTTGGTATGACAGCAGAAGCAGGAGAATTTACAGAAGTTGTAAAAAAAATTGTAATGCAAGGAAAACCTTATAATGAAGAAAATGTTTTCCATATGAAGAGAGAACTTGGTGATATTTGTTGGTATCTTGCACAAGCTTGTATGGCACTTGATACTAACTTTGAAGAAGTTCTTCAAATGAACTATGAAAAACTGAGTGCAAGATATCCGGAAGGGACATTTGATGTATTCAGAAGTGAAAATCGTAAGGAGGGAGATCTATGACCGAAACAACTTGGCCTTATAATCATCGTCACTCTTCTGAACTCTGGGATATTACTGCAGAAATTCTCACAGAACTGTCCCGAAGAGATGAAGTTGTTTATCAGGTAAAAGCAACGCCCGAGTCTGTGAAATCAAAGATAGAATCACTATGACTAAAGAAAAACAAGTAACACTTAAATTGGATGCTCGTGCAGCAGCAGCGGTTCGTCAAGTTCTCTTTGAAGCACAGAGAGGATATACTTATGATAAAGTGAGTGTCCCTCCTCGTATTGTTGACATTCGTTCAGTTATTCAAAGTATTGACGACAATCTTGGAGCAGCACTTGGAGTTTGACCCTTTGGGGTCTTTTTTTTATAAATAACTAAAAAGTATTTGTAGAAAAATGGATTCTAAAGAACTTAGAGGTTTGTGTGAAGCTTATACTGCTGTTTACGATGAAGAACTCAGAGATGAGTTAGAAGAAATGTCAGATGAATTTGCTGGCATTGAAGATTTAACCGATGATGAAATTGATGCAATTGTTGAAGAAACAATTGATGAGATGCTTGATGAAGGATATGAATTTGATGAAGTAGAGCAAATTTTTGAAGAAGTTCTTTCGGAAGCAAGAGTTGATATGGCAGCTCGTGCTGCTGCAAGAAAAAAGGAAATGGCAGCATCGGAAAAGTCTGCAAAAGAAGCAAGACGTAGAGGTGCAGAAGTAGTTAGAAAAGAAAAAAGAGCAGAAGCAATTTCTAAAGTGAAGGGTGCTGTTAAGTCTGCACTTGGAAAAGCAAAAGCAGCAGTTAAATCTGGTGTTGCAAAAGCAAAAGAAGCTGGAAAAGAAGCAAAGTTTCGTGCAGTAGATAAACCAGTAGCTGCGTATGCTACTAAAAGAAATCTTCATCCTGCCGCAGGAATGGCAGCAAGATCAAAAGATCCTGAAAAGAGAAGAGGGCTAAGAGCAAAAGTTGCTGCTGATATCAAAGGCAGAATTAAAAAGAAAATTGCTCAGGCACAAGTAGGTGCTTATAGTGCTGCAAGAAAAGCTGGACAGTCAGCATCTGATGTTGCCGGAAGAGCAAAACAAAGTGCAAAAAATATTACGGCAAAAACCAAAAGGGGAGTTAAGAGTGCAATAGGAGCAGCAGCTTCTAAAGTTGCATCTGGAGCATCTGGACTTGCTACAAGAATGGCAACAGAAGAAATTGATGTTTATGATGTAGTTCTTGAGTATCTTCTTGATGGAGGTTATGCTGAGACTCAAGAAGCAGCAGAAAAGATTATGATTAATATGAGTGAAGAGTGGAAAAACGAAATTATTGCTAAGTGTGATTGATAAATAACTAAGGAAGGTTGCTCTGACCCACTTGACTTTTAGTTGAGTGGGTCTTATACTTTCTACATCGGGGATATAGCTCAGTTGGTAGTAGCGCTTGCTTTGCAAGCAAGATGTCATCGGTTCGAGTCCGATTATCTCCATAAATACGGGAATTGAAAAAAAATAAATATAAGTATAATAAAAAGTAATATGAAGAGTTTCTCCCAATTTTTATTTGAAGCAGCACAATCACAAGCATCAATGCAAGCAAAAAAACTTGGATTGCGTGGAGATGGCCACGGTGGTTGGTTAGATCGTTCTGGGAAAACCATAGCAAGAACTGAAGATGGGAAATTAAAGTTTATTGATGGACGACAAGCATCAACAAAACAGGAACCAAAACAATCCGTAGGATCTACTCCTACACAACAATCAAAAACAGTAACTTCCACACCTACTACTTCTACTCCTCAAAAACCGAAAGTAGAACCTAAAGATCAAGTACCAAAAGAAGGTGATACTCTTACTGTAGTCTTTGGAAGATTTAATCCTCCAACAATAGGACACGAAAAACTTTTACAATCAGCAAAAAGAATTTCTGTTGGTGGAGATGTCAAAATATATCCATCAAGAACTCAAGATCCTAAAAAGAATCCTTTGCCACCAGATACAAAAATCTCATATATGAGAAAAATGTTTCCAAATTTTGATGAAAATATTATTAATGATCCAAATATGAAAACAATTTTTGATGTTCTTATAAATGCAAATAAAGAGGGATATTCAAATATTAATTTAGTGGTAGGTTCTGATCGTCAATCTGAATTTGAAAATCTAGCTCAAAAGTATAATGGTGATTTGTATACTTTTGATTTAATTCGGGTTGTTTCTGCAGGTATAAGAGATGCTGATGCTGAGGGTGTGGAGGGAATGTCAGCTTCTAAAATGAGAAAAGCAGTAATGGATAATGATTTTAATTCATTCCGTAGAGGAACTCCAAAAACACTAGATGATGGAGACACTCAAGCACTTTTTGATGCTGTTCGTCAGGGAATGGGTGTTAAGAAAACAAAAGTTAAAAAAGAATCATATTCACTTTGGGAAATTGCTCCAAAGTTTGATATGAAAAATCTTCGTGAAAATTATGTAAGAGGTAATATCTTTAGAATAGGTGACAAAGTGGAAAATTTAAATACTGGATTGATTGGAGAAGTAATGCGTAGAGGAACCAATCATCTTATTTGTGTAACTGAAGAGGGTTATATGTTTAAATCTTGGATTAAAGATTTGATGGAATATACTGAAGTAAAAATGGATAAAATGTATAGACTTCCTGGAAAGCCAAATACATTGGTAGGAACCACTGGATATTTGAAATATGCAGCACAACAAACTCCAGATTCAAAACTTGGAAAGAAAAATTTGCAACAAGGTGGCAGGGCATTTTTGGATTTCATAAATAAGTATAAGAAAAAGAAAGTAAGTGCTTAAAAATGTCCACTAATTCTCTGAATGATATTTCTAAAATATATCTGGAACAGGTCGCTGTTTCTGAAGCAAAAGTAGATAAATTAAAACCAGAGCACGAAAGGGCCACTGCAAGAGATAAAAGAAGTGAATTTTCTGATCTTCCAGGATCTGGTGCAAGACGTGCGAGAAGAATTGCTCATCGAGAAAGAGATGAAATGAGAAAGGATGCGAAAGATATTCGTAGGGGTAGATTAGATGCACCTCAATTTCAGGGAAAGACTGGGCAAGAACGCATTACCCAAGTTAAAAAAGCAATGGGTATGAAGGAAGAAAAAAAACCCAATGATGGCAATCTAGCAAATAATTATCCTCCATATGATAAAGTCACCAGAGGAGATGTAATTGCTGGTAGACTTGGTAAAGATGAAATGGGTGGAAAGAAAAAAGTAACTAAAGAAGGATATTCTAATTGGAGACAAGATCTTTCTGAAGTTCTTGGTAATGTAAAGGACGATAAAAAAATTGCAGAGAAAAAAATTAATAATAAAATTACAATTAATCCTAAACTTGATCTTGGTGAAGCAATTGAAAATCTTGGTGGATCTTTAGTTGAAATGGTAGAACTTGATGAAGAATTTATTTATGAAACTGCTAATATTGCAACTGAATATTTTTATGAAATGGGTTTGAATGAGTTTGGGATTGGCATTTTAATTGAAGAACTTGGACTTGAAGGTTTTGTTGATTTTGTCTTTGAATTATCTGAGGAATATACTTTAACTGAAGCAAGAAGAAGTGGTAAAATTGAACCAGTGACTGCCAAAGGAACGGCATTTAAATCTGGAAAACCGACTGGAAAATCATTACAAAGACTTCGTGCCCAAAAAGCAGCAAGAAAAGAAGCAGAAGCAAAAGCATCTTCATCAAAACCATCAGGAATGAAAGCAGCACTTCAAAGACAGTCTGCTGTTGCAAGTGCTAAAAAACAACAACCCACAAAAAAACCAATTAAGGATAGAATTGCTAAAGGAGTTTTAAGTGCTCTTGATGCATATCAGAAGGGTATGGAACGTCATAGAGCAGCAACTGCAACTGCTGGTAAAGCATTGAGAGTTGCTGGAAAGGGTGCTTCTGAGTTTGGAAGAGGAGTTGCCTCTGGAGTAAAAACTGTAGGTAAAGTTGCAAAAGATGTTCGTAGAGTTGTTGGGGAAAGTGAAGAAATTGATGAAGCAAAAGTAGAATCTGGGGAAAGTGAAGCAACTAAAAAGGACATCAGAAGTCGTCGTTATGTTGAAAAAACAAAAGGTGCCGAAGGTGTAAGAAATTATGATGCAATGGGTTCTACTGCTCCTAATTGGGTGACTGCAGCAAGACGTAGAGCACATAAAGCGGAAAGAGGAATTAAAAGAGAAGAGTTTGAATTGGATGAAAAAACTTTAAGTGCTGCTGAGACTAAAAAAAAAGAAGAAATTGTAAAGTCAATGAAGGATAAAGCAGCAGATTTTGAAAAGAGATATCCTGGTCGTGGTAAAGAAGTGATGTATGCGACTGCTACTAAGATGGCAAAGAAAATGTCTGAGCAGGCAATGGAACTACAACCAAAATCTCAGCAATCATCACAACCTCAAAAATCAGATCAGCAACAAAAAAAGTTGCAGCAACAACAAGATAGAATGAGACAACAAGAAGTTCAAATTCTTCAAAGAAAACTTCAAACATTAAGATCTGCTCCTAAAGGATCTGATCCTTCTATTATGGCTGGATATGAACCAGAAGGTGGAATGGTTGATGAGGCAAGATCTTCAGAAAAGCGTGGATTGGGTTCTCCCGAATCACCATTATCGTATCCAGGAAGAACGGTACAAAAACAAAGAGGTGAAAGGGGTGGAAGGCACCAATATAGTGGTAGTGTAGAATATGGTGGTGCAGCTGCAGAGAGGGGCAAAAAGAAATCAGATCCTTATTCTCAGGCACAAAGATTGAGAAAACTTAGTAATTATCCTGAAATTACTGGAAAATATTCTGGGATGCAAAGTAAAAAAAGAGATATTGGATCCAGATTTGACTGATCGTTAAAAAAGGTTAAATTGTCTAAATAAGTTAGGACATTTCCAAAAACGGAGGACATTATGGGAGTACTTGTAGAACTAGTAAAACCAATTATTCTTGCAGCAATGAATTCTTGTCATACCAAAAAACTTGTATGCGATCTCTTAGATCGTTATGTCAAGACTACTGACAATGATGTTGATAATGTTATTGCATTAACTGTAAGAACAGCATTACTTAAAAATTGCTGATAAGTAAACAAAATTTACTTCAAGGGAGATCCTTAAGTGGGGTCTCTTTTTTTTATAAATATCTTATAGAAATAACTTTTACGGAAGAAGAACATGGCACTCTGGGGAAATAATGATGCTAAAGGTTCTGGTGGAACAGTATCTCTCAATTATGATACTCTTATTGTAACTGGTAGTGGAACCACTTTTGGGCAAGTAGGTGCTGCTGCAACTGGTGATGTAATTAGATTTGGTAGTAGAACGGGTACTTATTATGGTGATGCAGTAATTGTTGGTATTGAAAGTGCAACCCAACTTTCTATTGGTAGAACCTCTGGGTTAAGTGGTGCTGCTATTTCTGGAGTTCAATTTGATGTTAGTGAGCTTCCAAAATATACAATTAAAGATAAAAGATATCAACAGATTTTTACAGATTCCACTGAAACTTCACTTGTTCTTTCTACAACAGCATCTTTAACTGCTGGCATTGGAACAGGTGTTGTATACGTTGAAAGTACAACAGGAATCACTACTGGAGACACTCTTGTAAGTGGTAATACATCAAAGGTTGTGGTTTCTTTTGCTTCAACATCTGTTTCTCTTGCATCTACAATTGCATCTGCAATTGCTTCAGGGAGTAAGGTTGATTTTACTAGAGTGACTGGTGGTTATGAAGCATCAATTTATGGTGTTGCTGAAGGTGGAATGGATTCTGCTGCAGGCACTGTATATGAATTAACTCACGAAGGTTGGGTTGGTATTCAAACTTATATGGATGCGGAAGGAAATCTAAGAGTTAAAAAAGAGACTCTTGTGGCAATGTCTGGAATTACCACTGGAAATATTCCTTTATATGATAGTAACCCATTGGTTTGATAATATATGATTTTTAATGAATTGAATGAGGATAATTTTCTTTTATTTGCAATTAAACATTATGAAAATCCTCAAGCAGTAACTAGAGAAGATTTTGATAAAGATCTAAATCATTTTAAGTATATTAAAAGATTACTGAAAAGATATAAAAATAATGGTGAACTTAAAACTCACCTTCTTCTCAATCACTTTATTATTCTTTATAATATTTTTGGAGAAGCAACAACTCCTATGTTGTTTTTTAAAATTGAAAAAGACCTTTGGTCTCCTGTGAAAAGTTTTATTATTTTTTTGAATAGACTTCCAGAATATCCAAAGTCAAGCATTCACGATATACAAGTTGATTTAAATTGTTTATCAAAACTTCAACAAATCTATAATGGACCACAAGAAACTTGATAAGATTATTTCAATCATCCGTGAGCAAATGGTAGCAAATGCTCCTGGAGGATCTGGTGGATTTAGCGGATCTGTTGACCCGAAAGGTCCTACTGCTGGGTTTGATCCTATTATGGGGAAAGTTCAAAAAAGATATATGAAAGGAAAAAGAAAACCGTGGTTAGATTATCTAAAAAATAAATAACTATAGAAAATTCTGATTTACTACTTGAATCGAAGCAAACAAACTATCTAGAGAAATGTCAGACGAAGTAGTAAAAGTTGCCGTTCTAGAGCAAAAATTTGCTGATTTTATTAATATTGTAAACAAATTAGATGATGCTATACAAAAGTTAAGTGAAGTTAATACGAATGTAATTAAAATGCTTGCAGTTCACGATGAAAAAATTGATCAGTGTAATAAAACTGATGATTTGTTTCTCAAAATGATCGATGATATTCGTGATGAAAATGCGGAAGATCATCAAAAGTCTAATGAAAGAATTTTAGCTTTGGAAAAAGAAATTGGTGAAGTCTCGAAAATAAAGTGGATGACGATAGGATGTGGAGTTGTTTTAGCAGTTCTTGCAACTTCTTTTTCCACATTAGCATCTGGTTGGTGGACACCAGCAGGAATGAGAGATGCTAGAGATATTCACCAGTCTAGTCTCAAGTAAAATAAATAATTGAGTGTTGGCATAAGATGCCAATGAAACCCCCAAAAAAAGTCACCCTCTACTCACTACAAAAAGCTACTAACGCAGTCATTAAATGGACCGCAATAATGACTGCTCTTTGCCTTGACAAAGTACGATAGTTTGATAGAATAGAATACCAGTGATGTCTTGTTTATGGACTTTGTTGATGTAAAATACATCAATTTGATTTCTTCCCGATTCCAAAAGTTTAAGAAAGTAAAGAATAATCTTTATAACTTTAGGTGTCCGATTTGTGGAGACTCTCAAAGGAATAAAAATAAAGCACGGGGATATCTCTATCAAGTTAAAAATAATACAAACTTTAAGTGTCATAATTGTGGAATTAATATATCATTTAACAATTTTCTTAAACAGATAGATTCGACAATTCACAAACAATATACTTTTGATAAGTTCAAAGAAGGACATACTGGCAAGAATTTTACAGTTGAAGAACCTGTATTTAATTTTGAAGTACCTCAATTCAAACCGAAGTTAAATTTGCCAAAAGCAACAGAAAATCAAAAAGCAAAAGACTACTTAGAAAGTAGAAAACTAAATCCGGATAAATTTTATTACACAGATAAATTTAAATCGTGGACAAATTCTATAAAAGAAGTCTTCGATGATACTATTAAAGATGAACCTAGGATTATCATTCCTTTGTTCTATCAAAATACTTTAGTTGGATTTCAAGGTAGAGCACTTGGTCCAAGTAAGATTAAATATATTACTGTGATGCTTAGTGATGACGCACCAAAAATCTATGGACTCGATGAAGTTCAAAAAGACAAAACTGTATATGTCACCGAAGGACCATTTGACTCAACATTCATTTCAAATGCGATTGCTATGTGTGGAGCTGATGGTGATGTTAGTAAGTGGGGCATTGGTGATCCTGTTTGGATATACGATAACGAACCACGTAATTCAGAAATCCTATCAAGAATTTCCCGTGTTATTGAAATGGGACAAAAAGTTGTCATCTGGCCTTCATCAATAAAAGAGAAGGATATCAATGATATGGTTTTGTCTGGACTTGATATTCAGAACGTGATAAAATCTAACGTGTATTCTGGATTAGAAGCAAAACTTAAATTTACTACCTGGAAAAAAGTATGAGTAACGGTACAAAAGTAATCAAGAGAAATGGATTGATTGAATCTCTTGATCTAGACAAAATGCACATAATGGTTGAAGAGGCATGTAAAAACCTTGCTGGCGTCTCTGCAAGTCAGGTTGAAATGAAGTCTGGTATCCAATTTTATAGTGGAATTTCTACTGCAGAAATTCAAGAAATTTTGATTCGTTCTGCTTCTGATTTGATTGATTTAGATCATCCGAATTACCAATATGTTGCTGCTCGTCTTCTTTTGTTTTCGGTTCGTAAGCAACTTTATGGAAAGATGATGGAACTTCCTCATCTTGAAGAACACATTTATGCTTGTGTAAATGCTGAAGTATATGATTCTGATATTTTTAATAAGTATTCTAAGGAAGAAATTGACTTTGCAAACTCTTTCATCCGTCATGATAGGGATTACTTGTTTACGTATGCTGGACTTAGGCAGGTAGTTGATAAGTATCTTGTGCAAGATAGAAGCACTGGTGGAGTATATGAAACTCCTCAATTCATGTATATGATGATTGCATTGACGGTATTTGCCGAGTATCCAAAAGAAACTAGAATGTCATACGTTAAGAGGTATTATGACGCAATCTCAAGACACAAAATCAACATCCCGACACCAATCATGGCAGGAGTGCGAACTCCGCTTAGACAATTTGCTAGCTGTGTCCTTGTTGACGTTGATGACACCCTCGATAGTATCTTTAGCAGTGATATGGCTATTGGCAGATACGTGTCACAGAGGGCGGGCATCGGCATCAACGCTGGTCGAATCCGTGGCATCAACAGTAAAATCAGAGGGGGAGAAGTTTCGCATACGGGTGTTATACCATTTCTCAAAAAGTTTGAAGCAACTGTCAGATGTTGCACGCAAAATGGCATACGAGGTGGATCCGCGACAGTACACTTCCCAATCTGGCACCAAGAAATAGAAGATATCTTAGTTCTTAAAAACAATAAAGGTACGGAGGACAATCGTGTTCGCAAACTTGATTACAGCATCCAAATCAGTAAACTCTTCTATGAAAGGTTTATTCAAGATGGTGAGATCACGCTTTTCTCCCCGCATGATACACCTGGACTTTATGATTCTTTCGGGACAGACAAGTTTGACGATTTATACGTTCAATATGAAAACGATTCGTCCATTCCGTCGAAAACTGTTAAAGCACAAGAACTCATCCTTAGTCTTCTTAAAGAAAGGGCTGAGACGGGTCGTATCTATATCATGAACATTGATCATTGCAACTCTCACTCATCCTTTAAAGATAAAGTTGAGATGAGTAATCTTTGTCAAGAAATTACTTTGCCAACTTATCCGATTCAGCACATTGATGGTGAGGGTGAGATTGCACTTTGCATTCTTTCTGCGATTAATGTAGGTAAAGTAAAATCCGATGAAGAACTTGAGGAACTTTGTGATCTTTCTGTTCGTGGACTAGATGAATTGATTGACTATCAAAAGTATCCTGTAATAGCAGCAGAACGTGCTACAAAGGCACGAAGATCGCTTGGTGTAGGATTTATTGGTTTAGCACATTATTTGGCAAAACTTGGATTTAATTATGATTCTCAAGAATCTTGGGATGCAGTTCATGGTCTGTCCGAATCATTTCAATATTATCTTCTAAAGGCATCAAATCAACTTGCAAAAGAAAAGGGACATTGTGAATATTTTGGACGAACCAAATATGCTGATGGCATTCTTCCGATTGATACATACAAAAGAGATGTAGACGAAATCTCTTCTATCCCCTACCAGCATGATTGGGAAACACTTAGAACATCAATCTTGGAATATGGCCTTAGGCACTCAACATTGTCCGCACAGATGCCATCGGAGAGCAGTTCCGTTGTGTCAAATGCAACCAATGGAATCGAGCCACCTAGAGACTACTTGTCCGTTAAAAAGTCAAAGAAAGGACCTCTCAAGCAAATTGTTCCTCAATATCAAACTCTTAAGAACAACTATACGCTTTTGTGGGATATGCCTAGTAATCGTGGGTACATTCATATTGTTGCTGTTATGCAAAAATTCTTCGATCAAGCGATTAGTGGAAACTGGTCCTATAACCCAGAAAATTATTCGGATAATGAAGTCCCAACTTCAGTAATGGCAAATGACTTTTTGACTACATACAAGTATGGGTGGAAAACTTCCTATTATCAAAATACCTACGATATTAAAACCGATGAGGTGGTGGAAGAGAAACCCAAACTTCAAGATTTGCTAAGTGAGTTAAGTTCAGTAGAGGAGGGAGAGTGTGAATCCTGTGCAGTTTAAAATTTCTTTAACAGAAGAACAAACACAAGTCAAGGGGATGACGGTTTTTAACACTGAACAAGTGAATGTAAAAAAACAACCGATGTTTTTTGGAAAACCTCTTGGGATACAACGATATGATTCATACAAATATCCAGTCTTCGATAAACTGACTACACAGCAATTAGGATACTTCTGGAGACCCGAAGAGGTGTCTCTTCAGAAGGATCGTGGTGACTATCAAACTTTACGTCCTGAACAGAAACACATTTATACATCAAATTTGAAATATCAAATTATGCTTGATTCTGTTCAGGGTCGTGGACCTGGAATGGCTTTCATTCCATATTGCTCATTACCTGAGTTGGAAGCATGTATGGAAGTGTGGGGGTTTATGGAGATGATCCATAGTCGTTCATACACGTATATTATCAAAAATATCTATTCTGATCCAAGTGAAGTGTTTGATATGATCATCAATGATGAACGTATCTTGGAACGTGCTAAAAGCGTTACAGAATCATATGATGACTTTATTCAAACCGCACAAGATTATGGTTCATCCAATACTTGGATGCACAATCTTGAAAAAGTTTCATATGCACAACAGAGTCTCAATGATGTTAAACGAAAATTATACAGAGCAATCGCAAACGTTAACATTCTTGAAGGTATTCGCTTCTACGTTAGTTTTGCTTGTAGTTTCGCCTTTGGTGAACTTAAGCTTATGGAAGGATCCGCTAAGATCATCTCTCTTATCGCAAGAGACGAAAATCAACACCTAGCTATTACTCAGAATATTCTGAATAAGTGGAGGGATGGTGATGATCCTGAAATGAAGCAAATTATGAAAGAGGAGGAAGAGTGGACATATAAGATGTTTAATCGTGCTGTAAATGAAGAAAAACGATGGGCAGATTATCTGTTCAAAGATGGTAGCATGATTGGACTTAACGATAAACTTCTTCAACAATACGTTGAGTGGATTGCTAATAGAAGGTTAAAAGCGATTGGATTAAAACCTCAATACGATATTTCAGCAAACAATAATCCACTTCCTTGGACTCAGCACTGGATTTCCTCTAAAGGTCTCCAGGTGGCTCCCCAGGAAACCGAAGTAGAAAGTTATGTAGTCGGTGGAATTAAACAAGATGTGAAAAAGGACACATTTAGTGGTTTTAAATTGTAATAATCGAATTAAAACTTATAGATAGAGGAGGTAACCCCTCCTCTTTTTTATGATACACGTTACAGACATTTACGCTCTTAAAGCAAAATTATTTAAACTTAAACATCAAGTAGATCGAGATCAGATGTATCCTGGAGAGAAAGAACTCGTTCATAAATATCTTAATAAAGTTCTTGATTATGTAGATGAGTTGCAGTTATACTAATCCATGGTATTATAATGAAGAACCTTTTGAGTCTAAAGATATCAAAGACTATTTTGGATTTGTTTATTTAATAGAGAATAAACTAAATGATCGAAAATACATAGGTAGAAAATATTTTTGGCAATTTAGAACCCCAAAAGGTAAGAGTCGTAAAGTTAAATCAGAATCAGATTGGAAAAAATACTATGGGTCTTGTCCGGAACTTAAAGAAGACATTATCAAATTTGGTAGAGAGAATTTTAGTAGAATTATCTTATCATTACATAAAACAAAGGGCAAAACAAACTACGAAGAGACAAGACAACTCTTCACGAATAATGTACTCACAGAGTCCCTTGACAACGGAGAACCTGCATTCTACAATAGCAACATCCTCTCAAGGTATTACCGAAAAGATTATTATGAACGCAACGACTGAAGATATTGTTGCTCACGTAAGGGAATGGTCTCTTGATCGTGCCGCAGATAAAAACATTTCAAAAGCAGATTCTCGTGCTATCCTTGCAGAGTTTTATGAATGGATTGATCCAGAAGATGATGAACTTGAGATTGTCTCCTTAGAACCTGAAACTTGATATAAATTGAAAAAATAAAAATGTTAGAAATTTTAAAAAAATTCAATTATTCTCCACCAGATATTGTTGAATATAATGATGATAATCTTAAGATTGTAAGAAAAAATAATGGATATTTTTTATTTTTAAAAGATATTGGGTGGATGGCATATGATTATAACACTCATGTGTCTGCTTATGAATTATATTCTCACTATTCTCTTGCTAAAGGTCATTGTATTTGCACTGGACTTGGATTTGGAGTTAGAGAAAATTGGATTTTGACTAAACCGGAGGTTTCTAAAATTACTATTATTGAAAATGATAGTAATTTAATTGATTATCATAAGCATATTAAATCTCCATTTCTAGACCATGTAGAAATAATAAATTGTGATGCTTCCGAGTATGTGGGTAAGTGTGACACTTTATTGTTGGATCATTATGAAAATGAAACTGAAGAAGAAATTGTGAACAATGTGTGTCACATTCAAAATAATATTGAGTGTGATACTTTATGGTTCTGGCCTTTAGAAAAGTTTATCTTAAAACATGATATTTATGATAAAAAGGTTGAATATGATTTTTTCAAACATAAAAATAAATTATGGAAATTACCAGAATTAGATACTGAAACCCTAAGATCTTTCTGTTTTATGTGGTTTTCTTCTTCTACCTACAAGGTATATTGACAATTCCTAAATAATCACTTATAATGTTTAAGCAATTCTTAAAAAAGATTGCTTTTTTATTATGAGACTTTGAGTGCGATTTAGAGCCCAGGAGATTGCCCCTTGAGAAAGGGGAAGTGCGTTTTCTCTATTGGGATGTAGAGTTCTATGCAAATTAATGCTTTTAAAAACACTTTCAATTCTTGCTTTTGGTCTAGTCGGATTGGCACCCGTAACAGCAAAGGCAGCGAGCGGATGTTCCCTCGCATCACATTATGGAATCGGTGATGGATATCATGGGCAGACAACTGCTAACGGTGAAAGATATAATGCTTACGGAAAATCAGTAGCACATCGGTGGTTACCATTTGGTACTAAATTAAGAGTGACAAATCAATCAAATGGTAAATCAGTAATTGTGCGTGTAAATGATCGAGGACCTTATGTAGGTGGTAGAGACCTTGACCTGTCTTACGGTGCGTTCTCTTCTATTGCTCACCCAGGGCAAGGAGTCGCTAACATCTGCTATGCAACTTTATAGTATTTGATAAATATTGGGGAGTGCTGCAGAACTCCCCCTTTTTTATGTTTAATTTTAACTTTGGAAATAAAAAATCAAATATAAAACAATATGCAATTATAGGAATTGTATTATCTTCTATCATTGCAACACTCTCACAATGCACGGGAATTCATGAAAACAATCTTTGGGACATACTTGACGAAGTTCAAAGAAAGTATTTCCCACAAACTACTATTAACCAGATTATTATTCAAGACCCTGACAAAGTAAAACGTAGAGTGGAAAGGGATGTTAATAAAGCAATTGATAATGTAATACCAGAGTATGATCGGATTATTTCCGATTATAGTCGAAAATATAAACCAAGATATGTGGAAGAACAAAATAATGAGACTGTGTGCTATACTGATGAATGTAAAAAGTTGGCACCTCCTATGAGAATCTGTGCTCCTTGGGTTGACACCTGCCCTAAGGACTGATATGATAAATGAGTAATGACTCAGTAGCTCAGTTGGATAGAGCATCTGCCTTCTAAGCAGTTGGTCGGGGGTTCAAGTCCCTCCTGAGTCGCCTTGTCGTTGTGGCGGAATTGGTAGACGCGCTGGGTTTAGGTTCCAGTAGATTAATCTGTGAAGGTTCAAGTCCTTTCAACGACACTTGACAATCAAATCTAAATGGTTTATGATTGTCTTATATGCGGAGTTAGTTCAGTGGTAGAACGCTATCCTTCCAAGTTAGATGTCGTCGGTTCGAATCCGATACTCCGCTCTGAACCTTCGGGTTCTATAAATAATGGTAGAACAATAAAACTTCTACCAAATGACAAAAGAAACTAGAACGTATGCTGATCGTAGAGAAGCAAATAAAGCAAGCGTCATCAAAAGACGTAAGCAAAACAAACTTCTTCTAGTAGAATATAAAGGTGGTAAGTGTGAACGATGTGGATACGATAAATGCATTGCTGCTTTAGAGTTTCACCATCTTGATCCCACTACTAAGGAATCTAAAAACCTTGGAACCACTGCTGCCATAGAAAAACAAAAGGCAGAAGCAGATAAATGTATTCTTGTATGTGCTAACTGTCATCGAGAAATACATGAAGAACAACGTAATGGGGTGTAGCTCAGCGGTAGTAGCGGGATGCTGTTAACATCTAGGTCGCAGGTTCGATCCCTGCCGCCCCAGTTGATAGGGTTGGAAATGTCCGATTCTATCATAAGAGTCGGGATCATCATATCCGACTCACTAAATCCTAAGTTTACTTAGGTCGGGGACTTGATCACCCCCGTTCGTTGCGGAGAGTGTCTTCCGCGAGTGGTGGGCACTCACTACTCATTTGGGCGATTGGCGCAGCGGTAGCGCAGCTGCTTTACACGCAGACGGTCATTGGTTCGAATCCGATATTGCCCACTTGCATAAATATTCTAAAAAGAGTAGAATGGAAAAACTTTATAAGTTAATTTCTGATGCTCAGGCAACACTTTTTATGCTATTCCAAAAAACTTGGGTATATCATTGGAATGTAGTTGGATCGGAGTTTTATCAGTTTCATAAAGTATTTGGAAAACAATACGAAGAAATGTTTGAGGAGATTGATCGTCTCACCGAACATATGAGATATTTAAATATCAAACCAGTAAGTACTCTCACAAGAATTACCGAAGTATCTCACATCTTAGAGGCAAATAATTCTCTTGATGATATGGGAATGGTTAGAGATCTTCTTGCCGATAATGAAACTCTAGTTAGTTTACTTTCAAAAGTTGCTGAAGAGGCAGACGAGCAAGGATCAAGAGGAACAACAAATCTTGTAGAAGATTTGATTGAATCTCACGGAAAAAATGTATGGATGTTAAGATCATTTTTACAATGAACAGGACAAAGAACAATGATTATCGTAAGATGTAGAGATTGCAATAAAGAAATTGCAAGCACAAATAAAATTCAAGTCTGTGGTTGTCCAAATATGATGACTGTGAGAGGTGATAACGTGTCTGCAGTTGACTTAAGTAGAGTTATTATGGTAAACTCTACTCAGAAAGAACAAAAAAACTTTCTGACATCACAAGATATTGCTTGGCAAGAGGCAAGACGCCAACGCAAAGTAAAGCGTTTGGACTTTGAAATCCGTTGAGGACTTATTGGAAAGGTGGTCGAGTGGTTGAAGGCTCTAGTCTTGAAAACTAGCGATGTGAAAGCATCCGTGGGTTCGAATCCCACCCTTTCCGTTTAAATGGTTACGAACTTAACAATTTCTTTAACAGTGTTACGAACTAAACACAATTATTGATGTTTGAAGTTGTGCAATTAGTATATAATAGTAATATGCGCAAAACCCATGGATCAGCATACTTATGAGAACTGGGTGAAAATTAAAGCAACTTTTGAATCTTCTGGTAATACTGACAATATGTTCTATAAAAGAGCAGTTGAAATTGTTAAAACACGAAGAGATCCTCTTGCAAAATATCTTGGAGATGAGAAATGATGCACGAACAAGATGAATTCATAAGCCGTTCTGAAGTTCAGGAGATGATCGATGCTGCAATACGACGACACAACCGTAATGCTTCTATCATTAGTATGTGCGTCGGTTGGGTGGTTCTTTCTTTATTTGCTGAGGGACTTCTAAGACTCGTTGGGGTGATTCCACCCCTACTACCATGGATCAAAATTACTCTGAACTAATTTTTTTAGTTCCCTGGTTTGTTTTATTAATTATTGCAATATCAATGTTTATACAAGGTTGGATGGTTATACATGAATCTCATGGATATAGAGAAAATCCAAAGGTTAAGGGTCATCCAGAAATGAAAGGAGTTAAAAAAGGAGACGGATTAATGGTTGTGAATTTCAATCAAATGCCAGATGAAGATTACAACGAACTTTATGGTCGCATTCAAAGATTAAAAATGGAAGAATTATTTGAGGAACCTTCTAGTTATGAGGATGACGAAGATGACTAAAACTTTTATATCTTCTATATTACTTTTAACATCCATTGGGTTGTTTATCCGATGGGGACTTACTCACGCATATCCACAATGAACTATTCACTAACTTTAAGAGAATGTCCACATTGTCACGGCAATTTGATTGATGATGAAATTAGTGATCCAATTAAAAAATTTTGTGAATCTGGGGCATTTCATTCTAATTTACTATTTTCTGATGAAGGGTGGGTTTGCCCTCACTGCAATGGAGTTATCAAATGAGTTATTATAATTTTATAACATATGAAGTGTTATTGTTAATTATGGCACTTTCAGTTATTAATCATTTCAAAGCAAAGAAGTTTAATTTGGTTTTAAGTATTGCCTCAACTGTACTCACTATTTTTTTATGTACTATTGCATTTTGGTGGATGGTGGATACTGTAGTATATCTAAAATGGGAAGTCCTAAAGTCTCCACTACTTAATAATGGAGTAAAAGAACAGGTTGTTTTACCTATCTAATAAAAGTATTATTCATTTCTATACCTTTTGTTTTAGTAAAGTTTTATTTCGGAACACTAGAAGGATACTATGACACAAGACAATGTAATGGCAATGAAACCACATATCAAACAACGATATGGATTTGTAGCATCGGCATTTGTAAGAATGTGGGGACACACTTCTCTACATGATCATCGTATTGTAGAATTTTGTACTGAATGGGCATATAAAGATGTAAATGCTCCGTTAGGAAGTTTGTATGATGTAGACCAATATTTTTATTACGAATTTAAATCTTGGAGAGGATACTAATGTTACATTTAGTAGAAACACTTGCATCAAGTCCAATCTGGTTGGGACTTTGCGGAGCAGGCTTGACAGTCGTTCCAATCCTGGGTATAATGCTTATACACCGAAATAAATAAAGGCACTTCGGAATGTAGCTCAGTTTGGTAGAGCACTCGCTTTGGGAGCGAGATGTCGCAGGTTCGAATCCTGTCATTCCGATCATAAAACTCACTTTATGAATAAAATGAATCAAGAAATCGACGAACTTCAGTCTTTTACAATCGAAGAGTTTCAGGCAGATTTTGATAATCTGATAGACAAAGTTCAAAATGGTGAATCATTCTTGATAAAAAGTGAGCACGGAAATGCAATAATGGTTCCTTACAACGAAGTCATACGAATATGTGAGGAATCAAATGTGGATTTTGAAGAGATAGTTAAAATTCACACAGATCACGAAGAAGGTTCGTGATTTTTATGGGAATATAGCTTAATGGTTAGAGCGGCCTGCTTATAACGGGTTAGTCTGGGTTCAACTCCCAGTATTCCTACCTTGCTGGTTTACCCATCTGGTGATAGGAGCGTCCTCATAAGACGATATAGGCGTGTTCGATCCACGCAACCAGCACTTGACAGAATCCCTGTCAAACCTGTATAATACATAGGTCAACATTCAAAACAATGACTCTTACAGAAAAATTCAAGAAAGACGTTCAAACTCTTCGTGGTGCAGCAAACGGGGACTTTTATCTTGATGTAAAGAATCCGAAACTTTACAAAAAAGTCCGTCGTTATTATGAAAATGAAGGCGTAGTATTCTCTGGTGATCCTCTGGATGACTATGAAATGCTTATGGAGTACGTTCTTGCTGACATTGAAACTGTTGAGGTTGCTTGATGAAAGTTCTTCTTGAACGCAGTGGATACCGTTTTATTCAAGATGGTATTCTCGAAATCAACGGAAAACCAGATTATCGTATGCAAAAGAAAAATGAATGGACCAAACGTTGGAACGACATTTATCTTTTTGATAACCAAATGCAGTGTCTAACTGCTATGGAGGATCACCAATATGCACGTTGGTTGGATTCTGATAATCCTGGTGCCTATCGTCATTATACATAGTCTCGGTATGACTTAAAACTAGCCCTGGTCGGTGATGAAATCCCCCTTTATGGCAAAATCTAATATATTAAGGTATGTTGGCAACATTCTCCTTTTATCGGGATATTTTATTCTGCTTTGGGGAGATCCAAAAGTTGGATTGCTTGTAAAATGCTTTGGAAATGCTTTTGTAGTTCCATTTGCAATCAAGTATAAGTTTTGGGACATTTTAGTATTATGTGGTTTTTATGCTGCAATTGAGATTCCAAAATTACTTCAACTATCCTTTCCTAGTTTGTTTGTAAACTAGGTGGTGGAGTCAAAATGACCCCTTCAGGTTTCTTGCTTCCTTAAAGAGCAAGTGGTGCGGATGGGACTCTCTCCCGCCTGGTTTCCAATTTCCAGTCAAAGAATTGGTGGCGAGCCTGAGTTATTTGGGGAGGTTGACAACAACCTCCTTTTTTTGTATGATATATAAAAAGAGTTTTAATTAATCTATGAGTGATTATAAAAAAACAGCACTTGTATTGGGTGCTGGTGGTTTCATCGGAAGTCACATGGTTCGCAGACTGCGATCAGAAGGTTATTGGGTTCGTGGAGTAGATCTAAAATTTCCTGAATTTTCTCAAAGTGAGGCAAATGAATTTATTCAGGGAGATCTTCGTGATGTAACATTTGTTGAAAGAGTTATTGAATTCAAAGGATATCTGGGAAACTTTTATCATTTTGTGGCATCAAAATACATTGATACTTTTGATGAAATCTATCAGTTTGCTGCTGATATGGGTGGAGCAGGATTTGTATTCACGGGTGAGAATGATGCCGACATTATGCATAATTCCGTAACAGTTAATTTAAATGTTCTTGAGTCCCAACGTCAATTAAATGATTTTAAGGGAGTGAATAAAACCAAAATTTTCTATTCTGGATCTGCTTGTATGTATCCAGAACACAATCAACTTGATCCCGATAATCCAGATTGTCGTGAAGAAAGTGCTTATCCAGCTAATCCAGATAGTGAATATGGTTGGGAAAAACTTTTTTCAGAACGTCTTTATTTTGCCTACAATCGCAATTATAATATTCCTGTCCGTGTTGCCAGGTATCATAATATCTTTGGCCCCGAAGGAACCTGGGAAGGTGGACGTGAAAAAGCTCCTGCAGCAATTTGTCGTAAAGTTGCATATCTTCCTAAAGAAGGTGGAGTAGTTGAGGTATGGGGTGATGGAAAACAAACCCGATCATTCTTGTATATTGATGAGTGTATTGAAGCAACTCGTCGTATGATGGAATCTGATTTCATCGGTCCAGTTAATATTGGTTCAGAGGAAATGGTAACTATCAACCAACTTGTAAAAACTGCTGCAAAAGTTGCTGGTAAAGATGTAACCAAAGTGTATAAACTTAATGCACCCCTTGGAGTTCGTGGACGCAACTCTAATAACGATTTAATTCGTGAGAAATTGGGGTGGGATTATTCGCAAAGTCTTGAAGAAGGAATTCGTAAGACTTATGATTGGATATTGCAACAAATTTCAAGAAAAGTATGAATAATTTAATTATTACAAATTCTTCTGGACTTTTTAGTACTTTACTTGGATTTTTTTTCTGGGTTTATTTATTTGAAAATAATAATTTTGATATTGATTTAAATTTTCATACTAGAAATAAAAGTGGTCCTAACGAAAAAAAATATTATTTTGCAGAAATTGTTGAGTCTAACTTATTTCCAAAGAAACTATTGTTTGAAGAAAATATTTTTTTGAATATATTTAAAGAGAATAAATTTTTAGTTAAAGATCATAATCTAGACGATTTTTTATTTACACATTTATATCCATCTGATATTAAAGAATTTGATGAGTATGTTCCAGAATGTTTAAAAGTTTATAGGGGTAGGGGATTTTATAGTGATCAATATGAAAATAAAGAAATAATAGATCAAATTAGAAAATGTTATTATCAAGGATGGAAAGTTTTTGAACTTACTGACGAACTAAAAAAAATTTCAATTGAAGAAGAAAAACTTATATCTTCAAATACTTTATGTGTTATGCTTAGAACTTCCTTGCATTATGATGGGTATGGGCATAATTCTGAAAAAATTTTAGAATCTGCTGTTAGGCAAGTCTCTAGTGTAATAGACGATTATGATAAAGTATTAATCACAACTCAAGTTCAACCTTTTTATAATAGATTTAAACAAGTTTTTGGTAATAAGTGTGTTTCTCCAGAGAGACCAAAAAGATTATCAAGTGATATGGATTGGATTGGTGTCAGTGATTCTATGAGTGATGATGATTATATTGAAGAATTAAAATATTGTTTATTGGATGTAATTCTTTCTAGTAAATGTAATCATATTATTGGTTCAAGTAGTAATATGTTTTTAGGTGCTTTATCTATGAATCCAAATATTGATTATAGTTTAATAACAGATCTTTCTAATTTTAATGGATTATGAGTAACATTTATGTTTTTGATTTAGATCATACTTTATGTGATACTAAAAAGGATGATAGTGGGAGATGGTTATATTTTGAATCTGTTCCATATTCTGATAGAATAGAAAAGGTAAATGAATTAAAAAATGAAGGGCACACAATTATAATAGAAACTGCAAGAGGAAGTGATTCAAAAATAAATTATTATGAAAAAACTTATAATCAATTAGTTTCTTGGGGGTTAAAATTTGATTTTCTTAGAACTGGAGTTAAGTTTTCTGCAAATTATTATATTGACGATAAAGCATTAAATAGCGAGGATTTTTTTAATGGCAAGCATTCAATCACTGATTAAAAAGTCTCCATCTTGGATTCAAAAAATTTATTATAATACTGTTCCATTTTCTCAAAGATATGGAAAAGTTTTTACTGAAACTTATAATTTTCTCTTAGAAAGTGAAAAATGGAGTAGAGAAAAACTAGAACAATATCAATTAGAAGAATTTAAAAAGTTAATAAATCATTGCTATACAAATGTCCCCTATTATAAAAAAGTTTTTGATGATAGAGGATTAACTCCAAATGATTTTAACTCAATTTCTGATATAACTAAACTTCCATTTCTTACGAAGGATATTATTAGAGAAAATTCAAATGATTTAATTGCAAAAAATATGAAAGATCAGAAGTCCTATGAGTTCAGGACAAGTGGATCTACAGGAAAGAAATTGGTTTTTTATGCAACTGATGATGTTTATAAAAAAGAAGCTGCATTTGTTCTTCGTTCATATGAAAAACATGGAGCTCATTTATATGACAAACCAAGTGTTTGGTTGAGAAGATATGTCCCTGTTGATAGAAATTCCGATCTTTGGTATTATGATTATGAATTAAATCGTCTTTACATGTCTGCGTATCATCTAAATGATGATACTATAAAAGATTATATTTCTAAAATCAATTCTAAGAAATATCATACCCTTGTTGCATATCCTTCTAGTATTTACGTTCTTGCTTGTCTTTGCGAAAAGCACAAATTAAAATTGGATACAATTCAAAAAATTCATGTTTCTTCGGAAATGATGCTTCCCGAATGGAGAAAAAAAATTATAGAAGTTTTTGGAATAGTTCCAGTTGCTCATTATGGTGCGATTGAAAAAGTTTGTTTTATGCACCAATTAGAAGATAGTGAAAAATATTATGAAAATCTACAATATGGTGTAACTGAGTATATTGATCAGGGTGATGGAACTCATACAATTGTGGGGACTGGGTTTCTTAATTACTATATGCCATTTCTTAGATATAAGACTGAAGATAGTGTTGTATTAAATTCAAATCCTGGTGATTTTGATAAAGTTTCTAGTATTAATGGAAGAACAAGTGATATCTTGATTGCTGAAGATGGTTCACAACTTCCAGGAGTTAATTTTTATAGTTGGATTGATAAAAAAGTTCCTGGAGTTTCTATGTTTCAAATTGTTCAGAAGAGTAGAAAAGATGTGACTTTTAGTTTTGTTGGTAGCAATCAGTATTCTGAAAAAACTATTTCTGAAATTAAAGAAGGTCTTACCTCTAGACTGGGTAATCTTAATTTTACTATTACTAAGGTAAGAGAGATTAAAAGAAATGAGACCACTGGAAAAATTCGTTGTATTGTTAACAATATTTTGAGTTCTTATTCCTCAAAAGAATTATATGATAAACTCTATAATTTAAAAAAGCAAAATGGAACTCACTCCCCAAGTATTAATACTATCATAGAAAATATACCAGAAATTCAATGTAATATTGATGCTTGTTTTTTGAGCAATCCTTATGCAACTGATTTATTTCTAAAAAGATTTAATCAAGATTTAATTGTCCCAAATAATATTCGTAATTATCTTGAACTTTATCCACAACAAAATAAATTCGTATCCAAAAAGATTTCCGAATATATTGGTATTCCTTCTGAAAATATTTTAATAGGTAATGGGGCTATTGAAATTATTGAAAAGGTAATGAATAATATGGTAGGCAAGATTTTAATCGGTCTTCCAACATTTTCTTCTTATTATGAATTTAATAAAGATTGTGAAATTGTTAAGAGTGAAAAAAAATTAGATTCTGTAGAAAATGTAGTAAGTGAAGTTAGGAGAACTTCTTCCAATAATCTTCTTTTAGTTAATCCAAATAACCCAACAGGTCATTATATTATTAAAGAAGATTTAAAACATATTTTGTCACAATTAAAAGATTTGAATACTATTATTGTTGATGAAAGTTTTATTCATTTTGCAACAAAAGATAATCCAAATGATGATTCTATAGGAGAATTTGTTCTTGAATATCCAAATTTAGTTGTTATTAAAAGTATGTCAAAGGATTTTGGCATTGCTGGTATTAGGTGTGGATATGCTATAATGTCAAAGGAAAAGGTAAAACTTTTTATTGAAAAAGGTTTCCTTTGGAACTCTAATGGCATCTCTGAGTATTTCTTTAATTTACTTTCGGATAAATCTTTTATTGTAGAATATGAAAAAACTAGAATTAAGTTTTTAGAAGAGTTTGAAGAATTTTTTGAAGAACTTAATAAAATTAAAGAAATTCAAGTATATGAATCAAAAACAAATTTCTTTCTAATTGATCTTAAAACTAAAAAGTCTTTTGATTTTATGTGTTGGATGTTGATTGAAAAGGGAATTTATGTGAGATGTATGGATGATAAAATTGGAATGGGTATTGATAGTGATACTTTTGTTAGAATTGCTGGAAAGACCCGTGAAGAAAACAACTACATAATACAGTCAATTAAAGAATTTATTGGTGAAGTATAATTTATGAATATTAGTTTCATTGGATTGGGAAAACTTGGACTACCTCTTGCTTGTTGTTTAGCTAGATCTGGAAATAGAGTCCTTGGAATAGATAAAAACCCATATTTCATAAAAAAATTAAATAATAAAGAACTTCCTTTTTATGAACCAGATTTGAATAAATTTTTTATTCATAGTGGAGATGTGGATCCTCATCCAAATTTTATGGGATTTACAGATTCATATGAAAATATTTTTAAAGATACTGATGCTACTGTGATTCTAGTTAATACTCAAAGTGATGATGGTGGATATTCGTCTGCAATTGTAGAATCAGTATTGCAAGAATTTTCTGAAAATTTTAAAAATTCAAACAAAGATTATCATTTAATCGTTTTATCTTCTACAGTTCTCCCAGGTACTATTAAAAAATTAATTTCTCTTGTTGAAAAAGTATCTGGCAAAAAATATGAAAAAGATTTTGGATTTTCTTATGTCCCCGATTTTGTTAAACTGGGAAATGTTATTCATGATTTTAAAAACCCAGAATTTTTCTTGATAGGTGCAAATAATATTGAAGATATTATACTTACAAAATCTATTTGGTATAAATTTCACGATAATAATCCACCATGCAAAATTTTAACTCTTGAGGAAGCTGAAGTAGCTAAAGTTTCTTTAAATGCTTTTATAGTTAATAAAATTTCATTTGCAAATTTTTTGGGTGAAGTTTGTGATGGCATGGAAAATGTGAATGTTCATAATATCACAAATGTAATAGGACTGGATAAAAGAATCTCCCCTTATTTTTTTGGATACGGAACTCCTTATGGTGGGACTTGTTTTCCAAGAGATACTACTGCTTTTATTAAATTTTCTGAAGATAGAGGAAAATCGGCAAAACATTTAATTTTTGCTGAAGAAGTTAATCAGATGGTGTATAATAGTTTGTTTGAAAAAGTAAAATCTTATCAAAATATTGCTATTCTTGGTACATCGTTTAAACCAAACTCTCCAGTTACAATTGGTTCTCCTAGTGTAACCTTAATCAACTATCTTGAAAATGCAAATAAAACAATTTATTGTCATGATTTTCTTAAAGAAACTTTTGAAAACTTAAAATTATTTCAAGGTGTTGGAGTTACAACTTGCGATGAAGTGCAAGACTGTATTGATAAATCTGAAGTCGTTATTGTAATGCATCCGGATAAAAGATATAAGGATTTTAACTATTCTAATGTAAATGTTATAGACTATTGGGGAGTAATTTGAATCATGGCAAAGAAAAAATTTAAACTAATTGATAATTGTTTTTCCTGGGTTGGTAAAGGACAGCACGGAGAAAATTTGGGTGGAGCTACTCCTAATAGAGTTCCCAAATATATTGAGTGGGTTCATGAAGGATACGGTAATCACCAATCTACTTTTAACAATCTGACCAAAAAAGATAAAACATTCTATACTGAGGATTTAATCCTTCTTGGACTTGAAGATAATAAAAGTGCTAAGAAGTATGGGTATCTATTTGAACCAAAGTGGTACAATAAAACTGCAGTATACATCAAAAATAATCCTGATAAATTTGTGGAGCATTATGATGCTATTTTTACTCATGATCAAGAATTAATAGATATTAACCCAGATGTTTTCAAATTTGCTTATGGTCAGGGATCTATCATTGAAGAAGTTGGCATTTTTGATAAAACAAAATTAGTTTCTTCTATTTTATCTGATAAAGCAATGTCTAATGGGCATAAACTTAGAATTGAAATTGGTAAACAACTAGAAGAAAGTGGACAAGTTGATTGTTTTGGAAAATTGCATAACAAGTTTCTTGATAAAAAAATTATAGGAATGAAGGATTATATGTTTTCATTTGCTTTTGAAAATGATGTTTATCCTCATTATTTTACAGAAAAACTTCTTGATTGTTTTTTGACAGGAACAATTCCAATTTATTTGGGAGATCCAGAAATTGGAAAGTTTTATAATATTGATGGAATTATTCAAATTGATTATAAAGATGGTGGAATTGAATTTAATTCTGAATGTTTAACTGAAGAATTTTATAAAGATAGACTTGATGCAGTAAAAGATAATTTTGAAAGAGTTGTGGATCGGCAAAGTGTTGAAGATTATATCTATCTAAATTATTTTAACGATTAAGATTGATATGATAGGAATGAATTCTTTGGGTAAAAATGGTAGAATTGGAAATCAACTTTTTCAATATGCAGCACTAATAGGTATTGCAAAAAATCGTGGATTTGATTTTTGTATTCCTGACCATTCTCAAATAAAAGTTTTTGAAGATAGTTCTGGAAGATCTGAATATCATCAATTACAAAAATGTTTTAAACTTTCATATCTCAATGGTAGATATGGATATATTGATGGTGATATTGTTGAATTGAATCAGCACCATTTTTGTAAAGAATTATTTGACGAATGTCCAGATAATGTAACTCTTCATGGACATTTTGAAAGTTATAAGTATTTTGAAAATGTTCATCAAGAACTTAAAAAAGACTTAGAATTTCATGAAAATATAAAAGAAGAATCTGAAAAATTTCATAAAAAAAATAATCTAGAAAATCCTGTTGCAATTATTATACGACGTGGAGACTTTCTTTTATATCCAAATTGTCATCCTGTGTGCGATTCTCAATACTATGAAAAATGTATGAATCATTTTGAAAATGATAGACAATATGTAATCATTTCGGATGACATTGAATGGTGTAAAAACCAAAATATTTTTTCTGGTAATAATTTCTATTTTGTGGATAAGACTCCCAATAAACTTATGAAAGCACATTATGATATGTGTATCGGTTCTATTTGTGATCATTTTATTATTTCAAATAGCACTTTTGCTTGGTGGATTTCTTGGCTTGGGTCAAATCAAAATAAACAAGTTTACATGCCAGATCCTTGGTTTGGTGCAACTTATAATGAATGGATTACTGACGGATATTATTCAACATATAGCATTAAAATTGGGAGGAAAATTTAAATGATTGGATATAATAAATTGGGAAACAATGGCCGTTTGGGTAATCAAATGTTTCAATATGCCTCATTAAGAGGAATTGCGGCAAAACATGGATATGAATGGTGTATTCCTCCTGAAAATTGTGTGAACGATTCAAACTATGGTTTGTTTGAAACATTTGAGATGACTAATGTAAAACCACACAATATTGGATACGTGAATGGACCTACAATTCAAGAATCCAATCATAATTTAGATTCAAATTTATTTGACAAATGTCCAGATAATGTAAACATACATGGATATTTGCAAACCGAGAAATATTTTAAACATATAAAAGAACAAATTCTTGAAGATTTTGCATTTAAAAAAGATTACTTAGATCCTTGTAAAAATTTTATTGAAAGTTTGGATAGGCCACCTATCTTTTTACATATTCGCAGAACAGATGCTGTTGGTAGGGAAAAATTTCATCCAAGACTTCCTTTGTCCTATTTTGAAGAGGCACTCTCAAATTGGAGTGAAGATATTCCTGTATTTGTATCGACAGACGATCTTGCTTGGTGCAAATCTCAAACTTTTTTTGACCAAGACAGATTTCTTTTTAATGAATCAAATGATAGATATTCATATCAAACAATTGATGGAACTGGTGTTATGCAAAATACACTTCTACCTCAGGTTGATTTGTGTTTAATGAGTTTATGTCATGGTGGAATTATTGCAAATTCTTCATCTTTTTCTTGGTGGGGCGCCTGGCTTCAAAATGGTAAGGGACCAATTATTGCACCAAATCCCAAAACTTGGTTTGGACCTCAACTTTCACATCTAAATACGTGCGATATGATTCCTGAAAATTGGAAGATTCAAACTTGTAATAATATAATTTAAAAAATACCACGAATTTGTTTTAAATGTTAGATAATTTAACCTTTGTAACTCCTCTTCAAATTGAAAGTAATGATAGATTGAGAAATTCCATCACAGTATTTTCTTACTTATCCAAAAATTTTCCTGAATCAAATATTATTATTAAAGAAATTGATACGGAATCAAAATTTATTAAATATGCATTACCCAAAATTAAAGATAATTGTGATGCAAAAAATATAAATCATATTTTTGAATATCATGAAGGTTTATTTAATAAATCAAAAACCATAAATGATATGGTTTTAATGTCAAATACTGATATAGTTTTTAATTATGATGTTGATGTTATGCTTCCATTAGAGACATATCAAAAATCTTATGATATGATATCTGTCGGACAATGTGATATAGTATATCCGTATGGTTCAGGAATTTATCAATATAATGTTTTAAATTTTGATGACCACTTTGTCAATTTTATATCTTCTCAATTTGATTTAATTCAATTAATACCATTTAGTCAAAGATGTCCATCTGTTCAGGGATGGTGTCAAATGTTTGATAAAAAAAAGTTTCTGGAATTTTATGGTTTTAATGAGAATTTTATATTTGTTGGTTATGAAGATACTGAGTTTTTGTATCGGACGAGTGTATTGGGAGCAAGAATAGGTAGAGTCAATGACGATATATATCATTTAGACCACATAAGAGTACACAACAAAAATTATAGTGATAAGGAATTTTATGAAAAAAATATTATGTTGTGGGAATGGATGAGATGCCAAGACAAAAAATCCATTGAAAATTATTATAATAATCAAAACTATACTAATAGATTTAAATGAATTTAACTTTTTTGATTCCATCAAAATTAGAAAGTGAGGATAGAGTTAGAAATTTATCAACGGTTTTAATTTATCTTTTATCAAAATTTGATGCTTATGTATTTGTTAAGGAGTGTGATTTTACTCCTAAATTTGAAACTTTTGTATCTCCTTATCTAATTGAAAAATTCGGAGATATTCCTAAAAAACTTAAATATTTTTATGAAAAACAAGAGTCTCCTTTTTTCCATAAAACAAAAATTCTCAATGATTTAATATTGCAATCAAATACTGAGATTGTTTGTAATTATGATACTGATGTTTTATTTCCAAATTCAAGTATCATTAAATCATATGAAATGATTGATTCTGGGCAATCAGATGCGGTTTACCCTTATGGTTGTGGTGTATATCAAAAAGCAATAGAATATTCGGATAAAACTTTTAAAAATTTCATTAATTCTGATTTGGATATTAAATATCTGGATCAATTTAGTAAAATTAATAACTCAACTATTGGGTGGTGTCAATTTATTAGAAAAAGAAATTATGTTGATTCATTTATGATGAATGAAAATTTTCATGCGTGGGGTCCTGAAGATTGTGAACTTTATTATCGTTTAAATTTTTTGGGAAATAAAGTTGACAGAATCAATGATTACGTTTATCATTTGGAACATACTAGGTCTAATGACTCTTGGTTTTCTAATCCAATGTGGAAAGAAAATACTGAATTGTGGAATTGGATTAGATCTCAACCAAAAGAATCTTTATTAAGTTATTACAAAAATCAAGATTATATAAAATGGAGAATTTAGATGTTAGCTTTTAATCATTTGGGTAGATTGGGCAGATTAGGGAATCAAATGTTTCAGTATGCAGCGGTTCGTGGCATTGCTGCAAATAAAGGATATGAATGGTGTATTCCAAATCATGATCAAGAAGTTGATGATGGAATCGGAAATAAATTACGAACAGAAATATTTGATTGTTTTAATCTCACAAATCTTTCAAAAAGAAACATTTTTGTTCTTGACAGAGGATATGCTCCTATTGTTCAAGAAAAATTTTTTCATTTTGATCAAGAACTTTTTGATCTTTGTCCCAATGAAGTTTCTTTATATGGATTTTTTCAATCTGAAAAGTGGTTTAAAAATATAGAGAATCAAATAAGGGATGATTTTTCTTTTAAAGATGAAATTTTAAGTCCTTGTTTGGAAATGATATATCAAGTTGATAAACCAATTTCTCTTCATATTAGGAGAGGGGATTTTCTTTTAAATAATAAAAATCATCCACCACAATCAATAGAATATTATGAAAATGCTTTGGCTCACTTTGATAATCATCGTCAAGTATTAGTTTTTTCAGACGATCCAAGTTGGTGTAACGAACAACCTATATTTGCCGATGAAAGATTTCTGATTGCTGAAGGAAATTCCAATTATGTTGATTTATGTTTAATGTCTCTTTGTTCTTCTCATATTATTGCTAATTCTACTTTTTCTTGGTGGGGTGCTTGGTTATCTGGCACAAAAGATGTGATTGCTCCTCAAAATTGGTTTGGTCCAAATCTAAACCAAAATAATACTAAAGATTTATATTGTGATGGATGGGAAATAATCTAATGGATAAAAATAAATCAACTTATAAACTTAAAGGTATTGGTCCAATTTATTATCTTAATCTTGATGGGCAACCAGAAAGAAGACAGTATATGGAAGACCAATTCAAGTATTGGGAAATTGAAAATTATACTCGTATCTCTGCATATGATGGTCGTGAAGATGACTTAAGTGATATTCTTGTAGGACGTTACCCTGAAATGATGACTTCGGGTGAAGTTGGATGTATCACTTCTCATCTTAAAGCAATTAAACATTGGTACGAAACATCTGATAGTCCTTATGCAGTGATTATGGAAGATGATTGTAATTTAGATTTAGTGAAGTATTGGAATTTTACTTGGAATGATTTTTATGCTCATATTCCTTATGATTGGGATGTAATTCAGATTGCTATTATTTGTACCGGAGACATACACGTTAAGCTTCATAAAAGGTTTGTAAATGATTTCTCAACTGCCTGCTATTTGATTAATCGGCATCATGCAGAAAAAATTTTAAAATTTCACGTTCGTGGAGAAAAGTATAAACTTGATAATGGGGTTAAGCCTCGTCCTGTTGCTGATGATTTGATTTATAATTCTGGAAATACTTATTCTATTCCTCTTCTTCTTTATAGAATTGAATTGGGATCCTCTATTCACCCAGAGCATATTGATGCTTTTCATATGGGTAACCATAAAGCACTTTCTCAATTTTGGGAACAAAATGGTGCTAATATCGATATTCGGGATTATATGAATTACGATCCTTATCTTGGTAGGATAACTGAAAATTCTGCTGCTCAGCAAAACTCTTGACACAGTAAAAGATATGTATTATACTAAATAAGTACTTAAGAATTCTGTTGTAATTCTTAACATTTAAATGTCGTTTAGTACTAAAAAACAAACTTTATGAAACTCAATCAACTGATGCTTGCACCTGTTGCTCTGGGAATGGTTGCTCCTGTTGCTGCGAATGCCGCAGAACTGAATATGGTAGCAGTCAATCAATACTCCGAGAGTCAGGTTACAAGTATTTCTCAATTCTCTGATGTCCGTCCTACCGATTGGGCATATCAGGCACTTAACAACCTTGTAGATCGTTATGGTTGTGTTGCTGGTTATCCCAATGGTACCTTTGGTGGTGGTAAGGCAATGACTCGTTTTGAGGCAGCTGCTCTTCTGAATGCTTGCCTTGATCGTGTATCAGAAACCACTGACGAACTTCGTCGTCTTCTTAATGAATTTCAAGGAGAACTTGCTGTTCTTCGTGGTCGTGTTGATGGACTGGAAAAGAGAGTTGGTGTTCTTCAAGCACAACAATTTTCCACTACCACTAAACTCAAAGGTGAAGCAAACTTTGTTCTTGGTGGTGTAAATGGTGCCCAACTTCGTAACGGAACTCAAGTTGGAAACACTGCTTTTAACTATGACCTTCGTCTGAACTTTGATACTTCATTCACTGGTAAAGATCTGCTTCGCACTCGTCTGCGTAGTGGTAATTTCAGTGCTCAACCTTTCGGTTCTTCGGGTTCGCTGTTCAAACTGGATAAGGCAGAAACCACTGCTGATGGTGTAATCATTGACCGTCTGTATTATAGTTTCCCTGCACTTGCAAAGGGTGTAACTGTGACTGCTGGTGCTCTGGTTCGTAATACCGAAATGACGTGGATTCCTTCTGCATACAAATCGGAAATTCTTGACTTCTTCCAAGTTGCTGGTGCTCCTGGTGTCTATAACAAGGCAACTGGTCAAGGTTTTGGTATTCAGTATGTTCAACCTGGTAAGAAAGGTGGCATCGTTGCTGGTCTGAACTATGTTGCTCAAGATGGTGACAATAGTTCAACTGGTGTATTCAATTCCACTGGTGGTCTGAATACTCTGGCACAACTTGGTTATCGTGCTCCTAACTGGGGGGTCGCTTTCGGTTATCGTTACGGCACTCAAGGCACTCGTATTCGTACCTTTAATGGTCTGAATGGTGCTAATGGAACTCTCGGCGCAAATCAAGGTTCTAACGGTTATGCAATCAATGCTTACTGGCAACCTGTTCAGTCTGGTATTGTTCCTTCTGTTTCACTTGCTTATGGTTGGAACTATGTTGCAGGGCCTTCTACTCCTAATAATGCAACCAATTCCCAAACCTGGATGGCAGGACTTCAATGGAATGATGTTTTTGCAAAGGGTAATGGTGCTGGATTTGCTGTTGGACAACCTGGCAATGCACAGGGTCTCTCTGCAAATGCAACAATGTGGGAAGTGTTCTATAAGTATCGTGTAAGTGATAATATCAGTATCACTCCCGCACTCTTCTATGTTTCCAACAACCAAGCATTCTCTGGTACTTCCAGCAATGTTGGTGGTGTGATTCAGACCAAGTTCACATTCTGATAACTACTCATAAGTTGAGTGAAACTACCCCATTTTGGGGTAGTTTTTTTATGAGTTGAAAACATAGGGGCTTGACACCTCTTTATTTTTTCTATATAATTGTGTAACAATTCGTAATAAAACGAAAATGACTGTAACAACTAACGAACGTGGTCAGCAAAATATGTTTGCGAAAGAACCACAAATGTACATCTCTCAATCCGATGCAGAACGTTATGCACTTCAAACACATGCTGAACGTGCCGAACTTGCAAATTCACGATGGGCAATGGTCGGCATTATTGCTGGGTTTATTTCTTATGCTATCACTGGTAAACTCTTCTTCGGAATCTTCTGATGAATGAACTTATTTGGACAGTAACCACTGTTGCTTTTTTTGTGACTTTGGGTTATGCTGTGGAGAAACTTGCTGAAACTTATTGATGCTTGGAAATCTTGAACCCGAAGAATCTGTGATGTCCACGGGTAGTTGGTTAGGAAAACTCTCAACTGCTATCCAAGAACTTCAAGAATCTGGTGCTTGGGATAATGATGACGAACTTAAAGTCTGTATTGCAGGCACTTTACCCAAAGACAAATTTATTGTAATTCAAAACACTACTAAAAGAGGAGAAAACTAATGAAATTCGGATGGACTGAACAAAACGAAAAACTAAATGGAAGACTGGCAATGTTGGGATTTGTTATTGCCGTTGGCACTTATCTCACAACTGGCCAGGTGGTGCCAGGAATTTGGTGAAATAAGAGGAGGGATAAAACCCTCCTTTTTTCATAAATATAATGCAGAGTTGTTTCAAATATATGTTAGTAGATCTTCATAACTTTTTTAAGCATTATGATGAAAAGAATCCAAGGCACGTTGCTGCTGTAGAAAAACTTGAAAAGGACTTGCTTCTAAAAGCACAAGACTTAATTCAAGATGAATCTGAGTGGGTGAAGACTTTTAGATCAAAACCAGAAGTACCAAAATCAAATATCTTAACTGTTCCATTTTATCCACAAACAGATAACTATAGAGATGCAGATCGTACCTGCAACTCATCTGCTTGTGCGATGTGTTTAGAATATTTTAAACCTGGTACTCTTAAAGGAGCAAAGGGGGATGATGCCTACGTTCAAAAAGTTTTCGCAATCGGTGACACGACTGATCACTTGGTTCAAACCCGTGTTTTGGCGTCTTATGGCATTAAGTCACATTTTAGTTATGGTCTATCTTTTAATGACCTTGACCGTGAGCTTGCTGCTGGGAGACCCGTGGTTATTGGGATTCTCCACCGTGGCACTTTATCTACTCCTACTGGCGGGCACATGGTTGTAGTTATTGGTAAAACTCCTGGTGGAGATTATGTGGTTAACGATCCTTATGGATCATTAAATGATGGATATACAAGTGCTGTAACCAATGGTAAAGGTGCTGTGTATAAGAGATCTGATTTATCCCGTAGATGGTGCCCTGCTGGCAATGATGGGTGGGGTAGAATCTTTGACGAAAAAAAGTAGATAACTCTACTCCTTCTGCGAGCAAATATGATGTGCCCGTAAAGGGAGTAGAGTTAATCAAAGAGTTTGAAGGATGTCATCTCTCTGCCTATCCTGATCCGCTATCGGGTGGACTACCTATCACTATAGGATGGGGAAGCACTAGAGATTTCAATGGTAAACCATTCAATCTTGGTGATAAAATTTCTCAAAAGGTTGCTGATGATTTGCTTATCAGTCAAATCAAGCGAGAATTTATTCCTGCCCTATCTAAGATACCTTATTGGAGTGAGATGAATGACAATCAACGCGGAGCACTTTTATCCTTTGCTTACAATCTCGGTGCTGGCTTTTACAATTCAAGCAATTTCAATACTATCTCTCGCCATCTTCGTGAAAAGAATTGGGGATTCATCCCAAAAACATTAGAGATGTATCGCAATCCTGGTAGTAATGTAGAGGCGGGATTGCTGAGACGTAGAAAATCGGAAGGTAAACTCTGGGTTTCTTAATCATCCATCTTTGCTTTTAATCCTAGTAACGCTGTAAACAAAGTAAACAAAGCATTATATCCTCTACTTTCGGATTCTTTACAATCTAGGGGTGGTGGGTTTACTAATCCACCTAATGCGTCTGCTCTCTCCATAGAACCTGGAAGCATAAAGTTACAGTTGACAAATGTAATACCAACATATCCAAGTGTTGCTACTACAATACCAACAATTAATTTATCTATTAGTTTAATGTTTTTCATTGCTACTATCCTTTAGTTCTTGATTTGCCATCCATAATATTTTATAGATCACCCAACCAACACCAATCATTCCAATACCTAACATAATATTTACTGACCAAACAATGTTATTCATTTTTCTTCTTGTTTATGAATCCAAGTTTTAAGTTCATGCAAATATTTTCTTAACATTTCTGCTTTTTGTAAATGCCACACATCACCACTCTTGAAATATTCGTGAGTGTGATTATCGATTGCTTTTAATATTTGATGTATTGGTGCATTCCAAGGTTCTCTTTTGGGAGTGTTCCATTCCCGTGGCATTTGGGGAAAGCAATTTTAAATATTTAGATTATACGATTTGTTATATGACTAAAAATAATACACCTGTTAAGGTTTTATTAATATTTATAAGGATTGCTGATCTTTTGAGGTTTTGACGTTGAATTTTCTTCAATCCTGGGGTAGAATAATATAGTCTCTACTACGTGCTGAAGAATTTCTTCCATATTAATTATGAATCCTCTAAGTTCATTCCGCAACTTTACCAACAGGTTTCCCCTTAGATCTGGTGAATACAATAGCAACAATGACAAATCATCCAATCAATCACAGGGGCAATCTGCCATCAGTATTGCATCAGTGAGTTATCAGAGCAAGTCTTATGAAAGTGGTGAAACACTTCCGTGGGGAATTCAAGCAGTCTGGCAGGGAGAAGACATTTCCAAAAGAGGTAATTTTGCATCTGAATCCTATGCATTTGTAATTGACTCTGGAGTTTCCGATAAAACAGATGATTTAAACTTAAATAAAGATTGGGCACGAAGTTGGGTTTATACTCCATCTGGACTTGAATCTCCTTTTTCAGACGGAAATGGACACGGGACTCATATTGCAGGAGTCATTGGAGCACTTGTTAACGGCAAAGGTATTATTGGAGTATCACCAGGAGCACAAATTGTTTCACTTAAGGTGAATAATGACTTTGGTTTTGGAGATGGCAACACCACTGCTGAAGCAGTCAACTATGCCGCAAACATCATCAATGATAATAAACTAGACAAAAAGAAATGTGTCATCAATTTGAGTCTTGTTGCACACTCCCGTGATCCAAAACTGGAGTCGGCAATTCTTCGTGCCGCAGATCAGGGAATTCAATTCACTATTGCTGCGGGTAACTTTGGCAAAGATGTAGATAACTTTGCCCCTGCTTGTATTGGAAGTCATCCAAATGTTTATGTGGTATCTGCCGTAGACAGTTCAAATCAAGTCCCATTCTGGTCAAATTATGATCGTCTTGATACCGCAACCGATGCTGATGATGTTGATTATGCTGCACCAGGAGTTAACATTCTTTCATATCATAAAAACGGACAACTCGGCACTTTGAGTGGAACATCTCAAGCAGCACCCCATCTTGCTGGATTGCTGATTAGTGGAGGGGTACAAGCAGGAAATATGGTCAAGTCAAATTATGCCAATACCGCAGATCCTTTTGTAATATCTGCGACTCAATCATTATTGCCTGTACAAGTACAACCTGCCGCAAAACAATCCCCACCAACATATAACCTAGCAAGTAGTGCCACTATCAATGAGGGGCAAACATTAAAGATTGACATCGCAACAACTAATTTAACTAAGGGTACACCTTTGTACTGGAGCATTTCTGGTAACGGTATTTCTACTAACGATTTCACTGGACTTTCTGATTTGAAAGGAAATCTATCAATAGATGCCAAAGGCAATGCCACCGTTAGTTTTAACCTAAAGAATGATTTGAATACAGAAGGAACTGAGTCAATTAAATTTGAACTCTTCAGTGATTCTGCCCGTTCAATTAAAGTTGGGGATAAAAGTGCTGAGATTCAAGATACATCCAAAACACCATCTCCAAGTTTAACACTTTGGGGTACAAATGGTAATGATATTATTACAGGTGGTGCTGGTGATGATTTTATTGCTGGTGTTGCACGGACTGGGACTGATTTGACATCAATGGGTCGTGGACAATTTGATATTCTTACGGGTGGTCTTGGAAAGGATGTATTTGTATTGGGTGATAGTCGTGGAACATTTTATGATGATGGCATTAAATCCAATCACGGTGCAAATGACTATGCTTTAATCAAAGATTTCAAAGCAGGTGAGGATAAAATTCAAGTCAAAAAGGGTCAAGGAGTCGTATGGAAAGCATTGGATGCCAATGTTTTAGTTTATTATGACTTGAATCGTAATCGTGGTATTGAAACGTCTGGACCTAACCGAGATGATTTAATTGCAATTCTTGAAGGTGTAACGACATTGAGCAACAGTGATATTCTCGTTGCTAGGTAACAGTTTAAGTCGTTTTACCTATTGACAGGATTTCCTAACAATGTTATGATAAATACATCAAACGTTACAGAACGTAACAGTTCTTTAATGTTGTCCTCTACCTAACCGGGACCTATGGGGAGGTTAAACACAGTCTCTCATATCCGCAAATTAGGGTGTTGCGGAGCATAATGTATTACCAGTTCCCTGCTGGATTACTTACCCTTTTAAAACAAATGACTGCTACTATTGCACAAAGACAATCTACTAACTCCTGGGAACAATTTTGCCAGTGGGTTACTTCAACAAACAACCGTCTTTATGTTGGTTGGTTTGGAACTCTGATGATTCCTACACTGCTTGCTGCAACTGTATGTTTCATCGTAGCCTTCATTGCCGCACCTCCGGTGGACATTGATGGCATTCGTGAACCTGTTGCTGGTTCACTCATGTATGGTAACAATATCATTTCTGGTGCTGTTGTTCCTTCTAGCAACGCAATCGGACTTCATTTTTATCCAATCTGGGAAGCAAATTCACTTGATGAATGGCTTTACAATGGTGGACCCTATCAGTTGGTTGTTTTCCACTTCCTTATTGGCATCTTCTGCTATATGGGTCGTGAATGGGAACTTTCCTATCGTCTTGGTATGCGTCCATGGATTATGGTTGCCTATAGTGCTCCTGTTGCAGCTGCCACCGCAGTATTTCTTGTCTATCCTTTTGGTCAAGGTTCTTTTTCTGATGGTATGCCTTTGGGTATTTCTGGAACCTTTAACTATATGTTTGTGTTCCAGGCTGAGCACAACATCCTGATGCACCCCTTCCATATGCTTGGAGTTGCTGGTGTATTTGGTGGTTCTCTATTCAGTGCTATGCATGGATCTCTGGTCACTAGCTCACTCGTTCGTGAAACAACGGAAACTGAATCACAAAACTATGGATACAAGTTCGGACAAGAAGAAGAAACCTACAACATTGTTGCAGCACATGGATACTTCGGACGACTCATCTTCCAATACGCTTCCTTTAACAACAGCCGTAGCCTACATTTCTTTTTGGCTGCTTGGCCTGTCGTTGGTATTTGGTTTGCTGCTCTTGGAGTCAGCACGATGGCATTCAACCTGAATGGTTTCAACTTCAACCAATCAATTCAAGATAGTCAAGGACATGTAATTAATACTTGGGCAGACATCTTGAATCGTGCTGGACTTGGAATGGAAGTGATGCATGAGCGTAATGCACACAATTTTCCTTTGGACCTTGCCACTGCTTCTACTACTGAAGTTGCCTTAACTGCACCTTCCATCGGTTGATATAAAACCTAAAATAAATAGAGGAGTTCCACAAGAACTCCTTTTTTTATGCTCCTCATCCTTTTCCTCTTCCAACTCTTTGGATTTTTTATGTTCATAATATCTCTTACTCAAGATTTATGATATCTTCTACAACATCACACAAACTTGCAGAAATTATTCGTGATACTTGGCCTCAACTTTACAGAAAACCAGAAGCATCTTACAATAAACAAAAGACTTTAAAAAATGAAAAAGTACAATGAAGAATATTTTTCTGTGATTGAAACCAAAATAGGAAGGAAAATTGTTGATTGTGGTGATGAAATGGATGCATATGCAATGGTTGCCTTTGACCCACAAAACCGAACGATTACAAGAAATAAAGTTTTGATGAGTCCAGTAATTGATGTTGAAATTCCAAAAGCACTTCCTACAACAAATGTCGTTGTATCAAACGTAAAAGAAGGTGGATGTACAACAAGAGAACAACAACTACTTGATGCTGGACAATTGAGATTTTCAGAGGGGCAAGGAGAACCAGTAAGAATATGATATTTAAAATAAAAAAATTTTTTGAAAGAGATGGGGACATTACTTACTATGATGAATTAAGTTACATCTTGATTTGTTTGAAAGAAACTATTAAAATATTAATATATAATGTTAATAAAAACCACATCAAATTTTAAATTTATGGCATTTACAATTTATTCAAAAGATGGTTGTCCTTATTGCGTAAAAGTTCAGCAAGTGCTAGAATTAGCAGAACTACAACACGTGGTTTATAAATTGAATAGAGATTTTACTCGTGAAGAGTTTTATGCAGAATTTGGAGAAGGGTCTACCTTTCCCCAAGTAATTGTTGATGAAAAACACATCGGAGGTTGCTCCGACACTGTTCAATATTTGAAGGAGCAAAATCTAGTTTAATGAATACTAATTTTCACGAAGTTTACAATGATGTTGAAAAGGCAATTGATTATGCCTTTAATGGCCAATTTGTTTTGAAGTTTTATGATTATTTGAAAATTCGTGGAACAAAAAGAAGTCAAGTTGAAGAGTTTATTGAAAGCACCACAGCAAATGAAATTAATAATCTTGTAATGGATTTAGATACGTATTTGGAAGGTGGTGCTGATGACCTTCATAAACAACTTCGTGAGGCTTATGGGCATATTCCTAAACCTCAAGCAAGAAAAATAAGAAACTACATCTATGGCATCTTAGAAGATGCTTGGAAATATAGTAATGACAAACGACCAGGAAGACGCAAGAAGAACACTAAATAACAATGAACTCCAAATTAATCGGGGTGTTGAGTTATTACTACGCAATAGGAGGAAAGAGAAATCAAAACCAAAAACTTTTCAAGTGAAGTTTGGTAGAATGATTTCTCTCTTCCGTAGAGAGTTTCATTTTTTTATTGAATTTCACTTCGACATTAGGAAAAAATAAACCTCTCTGGAGAAGAAAAATGTTAGCAGTAACTCTAACTATAGGAACATTAGTTTCAATTATGTTCTTTTTTGTAGGAGGTGTGGTAGGATGGTTAGCAAAAGAGCATTTCTATCAAACCCAACCAGTTTTTACACACCCAGAGATGTTTGACTCTAATGGTAATGTAATACCCGACGAAATTTTAGCTGTGAGATTTGAAAACGATTATGACTACGACGAAGACGACGAAGACGAAGACTGAAACTCCAATTGAGAGTCTTCCATCCAACCCATTTGTATTTGAAATTTTGAATCTTGTTTCAAAACAAAAAAGCAATGTAAAAAAAGTTGAAATCCTTAAAAAATATGAAGATCCTTCATTAAAAACTATTTTAATTTGGAATTTTGATGATACAGTAATATCATTATTACCAGAAGGAGAAGTTCCTTATGCAAGCACTGGAGAACAAACTTCTTATAGTGGGACTTTAACTTCTAAAATTGACGATGCAGTATTGAAGATGGAAGAATTAAATTCCAATTCTTTAGGTTCGATGGATCAAGGAAAATCCTCAATTAGAAAAGAATACCATATGTTTTATAATTTTGTAAAAGGTGGAAATGATGGATTAAGTTCTCTTCGAAGAGAAACAATGTTCATTAACATTCTTCAAGGACTTCATCCACTTGAAGCAGAAATTGTTTGTTTAGTCAAAGATAAAAAGCTTGCGAATAAATATAAAGTAAGTCTGGATAATGTAAAAGAAGCCTATCCTGATATTCAATGGGGTGGGCGTTCGTGACAGTTGCAGTAAGTGGAGAAAAAAGTATGGCAGAATCTGGAAATGAAGAAAAAAATATTTTGCCATCAAGATATGGTTGCGAAATTCTTTTAGAAAAAACAACTCTTGATAAAGCAAAAGATTCTTCTTTTCCAAGTGATGCTTACTTAGTTTGGTACATTGTTGAAGGAAAACAATATCTTGATTTAACAAGAGGCACCAAGATTCGTATTTTTGATATGTATTATGATACTTATGGTGTGGGATCACTCAAAAAAATTGATTTTGGATATGGAAGAGTGAATCCCAAACTTTGGGGATATAGGCAACCAGAAAAAAAGAAAAGAAGATGAGTGAAGGATTTAGTAAAGAAAATATTGAGGTATCAATCAATAAAGACGAGATAAATAAGATATTAAAAAAATACAAGAAAATTAAAAAGTATCAAAGGTCTCCTCTTTTTGAAGTTAAAACTATGGATGGAACCGAAACTTATGTGAGTAAATTAATTCAGGAAGCACAGGAGAACTTATGATAAATGGGCAAGCACTATTTACTTAACTTGTACGGTTGTTCGTTTGTTCTTTTGAATGATGAACGATGTCTTGTTGACTTATTAGAAAATGCAGCTGCTGCATCAGGTGCAACTGTGGTTCAAACGATTTGGAAAAAGTTTGAACCACAGGGAGTCACTGTAATGTGTTTATTATCTGAAAGTCATATAAGCATTCATACTTGGCCTGAAGAAGGGAAAGCAGCAGTAGATGTTTATACTTGCGGAGACTGTAATCCAAAGATTGGATGCGATATCATTATCCAACAACTTTATGCATCAAACCATACACTAAGTTATATTGAAAGATAGTCAAATTTTTATTTGACAAATCAGAATATAAGTAGTATATTAAAAATAAAAGTACTTTTTGATTATGACAGATTATAAACCATACTCCCCCGAGTGGCATCGGAAAAGATATCTTAAAGAATCTTTAGATAAGTATCTGGATGATTATATTGATAATGATGTAATTTTTGAAGACATTTGTAGTATCTTACACGAACGATCCGAAAAAGCCTATCAAGAATTTTCCAAACTTAATGATTTGGAAAGACAATTTAGACGTAATTACTAAATACACCTATACGAAAATTACTTATGCTCTCTACACAATATAGACTTCGACTAGAAGAAATTTGTAAGAAAATCGTTCTTCATCAAGAAGTAAGTCTTGAAGATATGATTTGGGCAGAAAAACTTGCTAAAGCAAATCGTTCTGCGGGAACAATACTTCGTCAGGCAAGACGAAAAGCAGAAAATCCTGATATGCAAGAGGGTGATTTGGATGACTTTCTAAATCAACTTGATATTGGTGGTATTGGTAATGATAGCAAAGGAATTCGTCGTTTTGAAAGTGTTGATGACATCGTAGATTTCTTCTCAGAGGGAAGAGATAAACCAGAAGACTGGCGACAAAGAGACTGATGAGTGAAGTAACGTTTAAAAAACACAGAGTATTTCGTGAGACTGAAGATGTTGTTTTCTATGATATTTCTGTAGATGGTTCTAATGCACAAGACCTTGTTTGCCATACTGGTCCTGCTATCTCTCCTCCTGATGATATTGTAGGAGCAAAGCAGTTCTATATTCACTATCACCAAATTGATAACAATCGTGTTCTGTCCGGACTTCGTACATTTGAATTGGTTAATAAAGAATGGAGATATCCATATCATATTATCCATCTAAATCGTTCTTCTGGAGCATTAGTTATTCCCAAGATGACATTTCATCGTTCATACTCTGGAGTTGAAGGTTCTATTGTTATCAATCAAGCGATTCGTGATGGTGAATTTAATCCTGAGACGGAATTTATTCCCATATCGGCAGCAAAAGATAGAGACTTATACCATATTTTGGTGAACGAAAAACCAGTTATTCATACACTTGGAGAGTGATGAATTACGAAGAGTTTTTGGATATGCCAACAACTTTTATGGATGATATGTTAAAGTTGATTCAACTTAAAAATAAGTATCGTTTAGATTTTACGCCACAAGAAAAAGAAATAAATGATCATCTTTTAACTTATTGGGAAGAAATGAAGTTAAATGAACTTAGGGGAAAATTTGAAAGATGTTGGAAAATTGAAGAATAAATAATAATGCTCTAATTGGTTGGCGCTTTTTAGGGTTGGGCGGAGAAATCTGCCCTCTTTTATTATAAATACTAATGCCAACCAAAATTAGAAGCAGATGGAATACTATACCTACGCTTATTTGCGTGAAGATGGAACTCCTTACTATATTGGAAAGGGAATAAACAATCGTGCTTATAAGGGAGATTGTAAATCTGTACGAGTTCCACCTAAAAATAGAATACTTTTCTTGAAAACTGGTTTAACTGAAGAAGAGGCTTTTAAGCACGAGATTTATATAATAAACATCTTAGGTCGTAAAGATATTGGAACGGGTATTTTAAGAAATTTGACTGATGGTGGGGAAGGTTTCTCTTCTAAACAAATGACTATTCTTTGGGAAAGGAGAAGAAAGAAAAAGTTGGAATTAGAAATAAAAAAGTGGAGAAAGGAATATGATAAAGGTGTTATTTGGAGAGAAAAAAATAGAGAAGTTTTTGATGAATTGATAAAAAATGTCATTAGTAATAGAACATTTATGTATAATAATGATACCATTTAGTATCTATTGCTACTATTTTAAAATAAAACTTGCTATATAGGATGAATAGGGGTATAATAATCCCCTAACGTTCATCCTATGACTAAGGCACTTTTGTTCTTGGCCTGGGTTCCACTTCTTTCTATTTCTACGCCACAACTTACCCAAACTAATCAAGTTACGATAAGTTGCGACGCATCGTGGGAACTAATGGACATCGTTAAAAACGACGATGTAGTACATCAAAAGATAGAAGACCAATTGCTATTAGAACTCCGAAAGGATTTCATTCAAGTGTGCAATAGATAGGACGGAAGTAAGCCGACTCGGAACGGATCGTTCATTCTCTATTCGCAAATAGAGAACGCAAAAGCCGACTGAAGGAACGCTCTTTAACTTAAACAACTAAGGAGAACCCTAATGTCACAAGTCGTATATCGTGGTGTCGCATATGACACCGAAGTTCGTCGCCAGCAACAACAGCAGGCACAACAACAGTCCCAACAATATAATGAAACTTATCGTGGTGTTAAGTTTGTAAAGGAGGGGCAAAAATGAACACTTATTTTGTTCGTTATCTTAAACTTAAAGCAAAAAAAGAAAAGTTTCTTAAAATTGCACAACTGAATATGGCAAAGCAACCACAAGTTGCATAATTTAAGAGAGGTGCTTGACACCTCTCTTTTTTTTATGTATAATTACCTTTGTTGAGGTTAATAAAGATGGATAAAGAAAAGCTTAAGCTTATTGTAAGAAATCTTGAGTCTTTAGTTGATTGTCTTAAGACAGAGATTTATTCTGATACTTCTTCATACAAATATGAAGAAATTGCCACACATTTAAATGATTACGACGAAGTTTTTTATGAAGATGACGATGGATACGCAGATTGATGAATTTGAGTTTATGAAACCAGAAGTTAAACTCATTAGTGTTACTCCAGATGCAGAAAAGCATATGGCATACTGTGCTCGGGTAAGTAATCCAGATAATCAACAGAATGAAAAGTTTTCTGGATTACTTAAGTATTGTATTCAGCATCAGCATTGGAGTATCTTTGAACAGGCTTCAATGACTGTTGAGATTAATACTACAAGAGGTATTGCAGCACAAATTTTGAGACATCGTAGTTTTACTTTTCAAGAGTTTTCTCAACGATATGCTGATACTGGACTTTTAAGTAAATCAATTCCTCTCCCCGAACTTCGTAGGCAAGATACTAAAAATCGTCAAAATAGTATTGATGATATTCCTGATTATTTGAAATTGGTTTTGCTTGAAGATATTCGTGTGCTTTTTGAACACTCTCAGAGCATCTACAATCGTCTTCTGGATAAGGGTGTGGCAAAAGAGTGTGCAAGGTTTGTACTGCCCTTAGCAACCCCCACAAGACTCTATATGACGGGTTCTGTGCGTTCTTGGATTCATTACATTGATCTTCGTTCAGCACACGGAACACAGAAGGAACATATGGAGATTGTAGAACTGATTCGTTGCATCTTTACCTGCCAATTTCCTGCAGTATCTGAGGCACTTGGTTGGACTCGTGAAGGATGTGCTGAGTGTGTGGATGCCCCATCCATCACTATTGAATAAATATTTTTGTATACTATGGAGAATTAAGATTGGCAACATACCCTGTTTATAATAAAGTTACTGGTGAACAAAAAGAAGTGACAATGAGTATTCACGATTGGGATCAATGGAAAAGAGATAACTCTGATTGGGATAGGGATTGGTCAGACCCTTCAACCTGTCCCTCATCTGGTGAAGTTGGAGAGGTATATGATAAACTTAAAAAATCTCATCCTGGGTGGAACGATATTTTACACAAAGCATCAAAGGCTCCTGGATCCAAAGTAAAACCAATCTAAAAAGTAAATGGCAAGAAAAAGAAATCAACCCGCAACACCTGTTCCTTTTGGTATGAGTAATAAACAAATGAAACGGAAGAAACCAATTAATGTAGATTTGATGAGAGACATTGAAGCTCTCACTGACAATCAAGAAGAATTTTTTAGATCTTACCGATTGGATAAAAACATTGTTGCTTATGGATGTGCAGGGACGGGTAAGACTTTTATTGCACTTTATAATGCACTTAAAGATGTTCTTGATGAAAAATCTCCATATGAAAAAATTTACATTGTCCGTTCACTCGTAGCCACAAGAGAAATTGGTTTCCTTCCTGGAGATCACGAAGATAAGTCTTCACTTTATCAAATTCCTTATAAGAATATGGTAAAGTATATGTTTGAAATGCCAACAGATGCAGACTTTGAAATGCTCTATGGTAATCTTAAAACTCAAGGAACGATTAGTTTTTGGAGCACATCGTTTATTCGTGGAACTACTTTGGATAATTCAATCATTATTGTTGATGAATTCCAAAATCTTAATTTTCACGAATTAGATTCTATTATCACTCGTGTTGGTGAAAATTCTAAAATTATGTTCTGTGGTGATGCAACTCAGTCCGATTTAATCAGAACGAATGAAAAGAATGGGATTGTTGATTTTATGAAAGTTCTTCGTATAATGCCATCAATTGATATTATTGAATTTGGAGTTGAAGATATTGTTCGTTCTGGATTAGTCAAAGAATATATTCTTGCAAAAATGGAAGTAGGTGTATGAGTTTTATTCATCATAATTTTTTAGGTGATCTTGAATTAGAAAAGAAAGAACAAAACGGCATCCGTCTGTATCATCTTCCTGATGGTCAGTGGGTGCCTTCTATCACTTCTGTAACGTCTTTCTACAATAGACAGATTTTTGTGAAGTGGAGAGAACGTGTTGGTCTTGAAGAAGCAAATCGTATTACTAAAAGAGCAACAGCACGAGGGACTGATTTTCACCAAGTTTGTCAGGACTATCTTGAAAACAAAGAACTGAACTGGAATGATTATCAACCCCTGACAAAGTTTATGTTTTATCACCTCAAACCAGAACTTGATAAGATAAATAATATACACGCAATTGAAAGAACTTTATATTCACAGTACTACGGGCTTGCAGGACGAGTTGATTGTATTGCTGAATATGAAGGAGAACTTGCGGTCATTGACTTTAAAACTTCAGACAAAATTAAACCAGAAGAGTGGATTGAAAACTATTTCGTTCAAGAAATGTTTTATGCAGCAGCTTATTATGAACTGACGGAAAAACCAATTAAAAAACTGATTACTTTGATGGTCACTCCTGGTGGTGAAGTTAAAGTATTTGACAAAAGAAACAAAGGGGATTATATTAAGTTACTAGTCCGATATATCAAAGAATTTGTACATCACAATACTGGATCAGATGGAGAATGAATTAGAAAAAGCATTAGAAAGTAAGTTCTTTTGTCCATCAAAATTTGCTCAAGAAATTGAATCTCTGGTTCATACCAATGAGGATATGAATTATATTGATGCAATTATTCACTTCTGTGAAAAGAATAGCATTGATGTAGAATCTGTTCCTAAATTGATCTCTAAGCCATTGAAAGAGAAAATCAAGTATGAAGCAATGGAACTTAACTTTCTTAAAAAAACTTCCCGTGCTAGATTAGTTTTTTGAATGATGCCTTTTGATGTATATCGTGAATATCTTGCGTTAAAAAATCACTTTACAAAAGATAGTTATGACTACTTTAAGTATTGTGGTAAAAGTCGTGCAACGGTTCAATCTTTTTACAAACGCAAAGATCGTTTTTGGTTTGAAAAAGTAGCACGTCAAAAAACAGATCAAGAAGTTGTAGAGTTCTTTGTATCAAACTTTATTACCTGCACTGATCCAAGTAAACTTTGGATTGGTGAAATGATCCGAGAAGGTGATAGAAGATATGAAGACTGGAAAAAGAAAAATCAATCACTTTCCTATGTCTTTAAACAAGAAACGCAAAGTTTCTTTGAAGATAAAAAAGTAGATGAAGTCTTTAAGTGTTCTAAAGGTCATCCACCAGTTCTTAAAAATTTCCTGAACGGGAACATTAGTCTTGAAACACTAGTCATTTATGATAGAATATTCCTGTTCGGGAAAAACTTTGATAAGAAACTTAAAGATCCTGTGTGGGAATCTGTAAGTATGAAGATGAAAAAGTATTCTCCTTTCCTACATATTGATGTGCAACGTTATAAACATATTTTAAAAGAAATTATTTTGGGGGATAAATGAGTTTCTTTAAATCTGAAGTCGTCCGTGCTGAGATGGCAGAAATTAGTGAGTTGCAGGAAGACGTTTATCGTAATGTCTTTAAGTTCTCTACAATGTCAAAAGAAGAAAAACTTAATCACGTCAAAGTTCTTGAAAAACTTCTTGAAAAACAGAAAGTTCTTTATACTAGATTAAGTTTATCTGATGATCCTGAAGCAGTTGAAATGAAAGAACGCATTACGCAATCTGCAACAATGATGGGACTCCCCCAAAATGTTGATATGAATATCATTTTGAATAATATGTCCAAAATGCTTGAAGTGATGAAACAGCAAATTGACAAAACAGGTTCCGACCTGTAGAATAACGAAGTACACAAAAGCCAAATCTGTACAAATACGAGGTAATCTAATGTCTTTTAAAGATCTTAAGAAACAATCTTCTCTGGGTTCTCTTACACAGAAACTAGTAAAAGAAGTAGAGAAGATGAGTACAACTTCTGGAGGCACTGATGAACGTCTCTGGAAACCTGAAGTGGATAAAACTGGTAACGGTTTTGCCGTGATCCGTTTTCTCCCTGCACCCGAAGGTGAAGAACTTCCCTGGGCAAAAATGTATTCTCACGCCTTCCAAGGTCCTGGTGGTTGGTACATTGAGAATAGTCTGACTACAATCGGTCAGAAAGATCCCCTTGGAGAACACAATCGTGAACTTTGGAACAGTGGAACTGAAGCAAACAAAGAAACTGTTCGTAAGCAAAAGCGTAAACTGTCTTACTATAGCAACATCTATGTTGTAAAGGACCCCACTAATCCTACTAATGAAGGTAAAGTCTTCCTGTTTAAGTATGGTAAGAAAATCTTTGATAAGATTATGGAAGCAATGCAACCTGAGTTTGAGGATGAAACTCCTATTAATCCTTTTGATTTCTGGCAGGGTGCAAACTTCAAACTGAAGATTGTGAAGAAGGATGGTTATTGGAACTACGACAAGTCTGAGTTTGGTTCTGTGGAACCTCTGCTGGACGATGATGATGCTCTGGAAGCAATCTGGAAGAAAGAGTATTCTCTTGCTGCTGTGACTGCTCCCGATCAATTCAAGTCTTATGAAGAACTTGAGAAACGTCTGAATTATGTTCTTGGACAGAAAGGTTCTTCTCGTTCTTCTGTTGAAGAAGAAACTGAGTATGATGATTATTCGGAGAACAATGTTGAGAGTGCTGTTGTAAAGGAACTTGAAGAGTCCTATGCTCGTTCTAAGTCCCCTTCACTTCCCGTTGTCACCAAAGAGGTGGATGACGATGAAGATGATGCTCTTGCATATTTCTCTCGTCTTGCTGACGAATGATTAAGAGTAAAGTTTAATATTATCTCCTCTCTTAAGGTCCTCACTAACATACTGTGAGGACCCTTTTTTATACGACATAATTTCTTCTATATCGTTCAAAACGACATTTAAGTATTGGGATTTTAAAGTGTAAATATTTCTTTTATCATTTTCTAGTTTTTCTTCATATTCATAATTTGTGACTGGAACTGCTATATTTCCACTATCAACTTGTTGATCAATAAAGTAATCATAAAAACTTACTGAATGTGTTGGTGGCACTTGAAGTCCTGCAGGAACAATAATTACATCTTGACTATTTTTAATTTCTGTTGTTTCGTAATGATGAATCCCTCCGTATAAAGTTTCATAATCTCCGTATTTGGATAACATCAAATCATCAAATTGTTGTTGGGGTAATGGCCATTCTGTTTGAATATTCACAATATTGTTGCATAAAAGAATCACCCAGTCTAAACTGGAATCTTGATAAACTTCATAAGCAACATTATCTGGACGATCATTGCCTTTTATTTGATACTTAGTGAAGAATGCTAAGTTTTGAAAAATGTCTTCTCTTAATTTTCCTTTCTTGAATAGATTTTTAAGAGGAGCATAATCTCCAATTTTAGCATCTGGAAGTCTGCTAACGTATTCAAAGTTTGGAACTTGGCGGAAGTAACTTGGCATTTTAGTAACCTATGTAATCGTCTTTATCTCTATCAATTTCTGTATAATCATCATCATAAATTGGTTCAAGTTCTTGGAAAGTCAAATCAACTTGATATGAAACCATTGCTCCATCTTCAAAAGACATATATGTTGCTTCTGGAGTGTAATTTACATTACAACTTGTTAATGCACACTCTTTAAATTTATTTAAGTATGGGTGATTTTCGTTCTTAAAAATATAAGAAATTGCAAAAGTGTGTGGTGTTTGTAATAAAAATGAAGAAGCAGATCTTTTTACTGACATTGCTTGTTTAAATGTTCTAATAATTTTTCTAACTATTTCTGCTTCAGATTTTGAACGTGGTGATAATTTAAAACTAAAAGAAAACTGACGAAGATCTGGAGAATTAAAAAGCAATTCTAAGTTTGGATTGATTATTGCACCAAATTCTCTTTGCATAAGACCACCAGAATTAATAGCACCTTCTATTGTTTTGGTGATTATTGCTTTTCTTAAATCGGAAATATTAGCCCTATTAAATTGCTCCTCTGCTTTTTTTGTAACATCTCCTCCTTGAAGAGCTGTTTGAACTAATTTTCCTGCTGCACCTTGGGGATCATATAAAGGTTCTGACCCAGACCATACAACTCTATTTGAATCTTGAATCCCACCTGGTATTGGAAGAACTATTGTACCTAATATTGTTCTTTTTTTATCTGCAGATTTTGGTATTCCTCCTTCAACAACTACTCTTCTTAAATTTCTATCTCCTTCTCCAAATCCTTTAAGACCTGTTTGTTTATATTTTACGATTGAAAATTTAATACAATCTTGATAATTTAATTTTAAACCTTCTGGATAAACAATAGGTGTGTTACCATAGTCTTCTCTAGACGCAATTTTATCTTTACCACTTTTTATGTAATTTGCTTCATTTTCTGTTAGAGCACCTTGTTGGTCTCCTGCTCCTGATTTTGCTTTTGGTGTTGTTGTTGCTGCACTATTTGGAAATATTAGTTGTTGCGCATTTTTTTCTCCACCATTTTGTGCTGTAATAACTCCATAATTTTTTACTGATTTTTGTCCTACTGCGCTTGAAAAATATTTGTTTTCTGCTGCATTGTTTTGTGAATTAGGATTTGGTTGAAAAACACCATCTTTTGGAATCGTACCAACAGTTCTATCTTGACCGACAGTTCCCAATACGAGCACTGATGAAGAAACACCGTTGTATTCTTTAATTGTAATTTCTCCCGATTGAGAATCTACCAAAGTATAGTATTTTTTTGTACTATCAATATTGGTTGGAGTGTCAACTCCATTTAATTTATAAGTTTCTGGAACTCGAAATAGATTTCTGTCCCTGCTACCATAAGTTGCCATCAAACTCCCTCCCCGTTTACAAGAGGATTAATGATCTCAATTTTTTGTAGAGTATGAGACATTTATAAGGAGTTTTTATTTATTTAGAAGGAATTTTGCATAAGGTATAGAAAGAAGTTCATCAAGTTCTTCATACTTAATGACGTGAAGTTGTCCTGCTATTTCTTCCCAAGTATAATTTCTTGATTCTCTCCAGTGAAAATTAATTGCTTTAAATCCCCACCGTTGAACTTCTGTACAAGCAATTAACGGGTGCTGATCATATTCAATATTTGGAGTCTTAGGATTATAAACGAACGTATAAAACTTTCCTGGTTCTGGTATCCAAGTTTTTTCTTTAAAGATATCCATAATCAAAACCATAATGTCTTCTGGATCTTTTACACTCATCCTTCCAACTTCTTGTTTGAGTTTTCTAACTCTTGCCGTTGATCCTGCAATATATTGACCGAAACCTTCTGCCATTACTTGATACCCAAATCTTCTTCTGTGATTACTTTAAACTCCAATAATCTGTCCTTACAAAACTCTTCTGCAGCTTTCCACTTTGCTTGATTCACTGCATAAGTCGTACATTCATAAAGATATGATTTAGTGACTCTACTCTTTTTTTGTGGAGGAACAGTTTGTTTTTTGGGTTTTACTTCAATTACATAAGTTTTAACTTTTCCAGATTGTTCTTTTACTTTAATAATAAAATCTGGAAAGTATCTGTGAACTCTATTATCTACTGGAGAACGATATGGAATGTAAAATTCTTCACTGCCCCATTCTAAAATATTTTCATTTAAATCACACCAACTACAGAAACGTCTTTCCCAACTACTTCTACAAATAATATTATTTGGGTCACCTTTGTATTTTTGTGGATAAGATGGTTTGTATTTACTCTTAATACTTTCTGCCATTTTCCTTAATACATAATATATACCAGTTAAAAAGTATTTATAGATGGCATCTCCGTCTCCATCAAAGAAAAGTGTATTTGATATAAAATCAAAAATATTAAGACCTGCACTAACTTCTCATTTTCAATGTTGGTTTAATCCTCCAGTTGATGTTCAAAATTGGTTGAAGCAAAGACAAGAAGCTGGTATTGGAGTTGCTTATGATAATAATTATGCAGAGATTTATTCTTTGCTTTGTTGTGAAACTTCTTTGCCCGGTTCTTCTTTAGCAACTTTGGATATTAATAATGATTTTACTGGTGTAACTGAGAAGCACGCATATCGTAGGATTTATGATGACCGAGTTGATTTTACTTTTTATGTTGATCACGATTATAATATAATTAAATTCTTTGAAAATTGGATTGGGTATATTGTAAATGAGCAATATACTGATGAAAATGGAGTAAAAAATAATGCAATAGAACTACCAAATTATTCTTATAAGGTGAGATATCCAAATGGTACTGGAAGAGCTAGAAGATCCAATCAATCTGGAAGTGGATACAGAACAGAAGTTTATTTGAATAAATTTGAAAGAGATTATAATGGAAGATATATTCGTTATAGATTTTTTCAGGCATATCCAATTAATATACAATCAATGCCCGTATCTTATGATTCCTCTTCTTTGTTAAAATGTACAGTTTCTTTTACTTATACTAGATATCTTGTCAGTGGAGAATTTAATACAGAGTCGCAGGAAAATCTATTTAATAACATAACTCCGGAACAAGCCGCAGCAATTAATGCAGCTTCTTATAATCCAAATCTTAATCTTGGAATAGACTATGCAAGATATAATGTAACTGGTGGAGTTAACTATGCTGCTGCATTTGCATCCGGCAATTCTGTCAATATTACTCCAGAGACTAGTGATTACAGAGATTACAACTAAATAATCATACTGAAATTCTATAGGTCATTATGCCTTTACCAAAGATTAGTACACCAACTTATGAAGTTGAATTGCCATCAACAGGAGAGACAATTCAATACAGACCGTTTTTAGTTAAAGAAGAAAAAGTATTAGTGATTGCTTTAGAAAGTGAAGACACAAAGCAAATCACAAATGCAATTAAGACAGTAATTAAAAATTGTATTTTATCAAAGGGTGTAAAAGTAGAAACACTTCCAACATTTGATATTGAATATTTGTTTCTTAATATTCGTGGCAAATCTGTTGGAGAGGAAATAGAGGTTAATATAATCTGCCCTGATGATGAAGAAACTACAACTACAGTAACTCTTAATTTGGATGATATTAAAGTCCAAAAGAATGAAGATCACACAAATAAAATTCGTGTAGATAAAAGCATTATGATGGAAATGAAGTATCCATCACTTGAGCAGTTTATTAAAACTAATTTTGATTTTTCAAATACAAATGCAATGGATCAATCATTTGAATTGATTGCTTCTTGTATTGATAAAATCTATACTGAGGATGAAGTTTGGTCTACTGCTGATGTGACTAAAAAAGAACTGAATGAATTTTTAGAGCAAATGAATTCATCGCAATTCAAGGAAATTGAAAAGTTCTTTGAAACGATGCCTAAACTTTCTCATAAAGTTAAAGTTACAAATCCAAAAACTCAAGTTGAAAGTGAAGTTGTTTTAGAAGGGTTAGCATCTTTTTTCGCATAGCACTGGTTCATATGAACCTTGAAAGCTATTTTCGTCTTAACTTTGCCTTGATGCAGTACCATAAATACTCATTAACGGAGATCGAAAATATGATGCCTTGGGAACGAGACATCTATGTTGAATTGTTAATGCAACACCTGGAAGAAGAAAAAACAAAACAACAGCAAGTAAATGGCACTCAATTCTTCTAAAATTGTACCAGTATTAAAACCGAAGAATGGTCGTGCCTTAGTTGATGAGAAGATAGACGAAAGGATACTAAGATTACTTGGTCTTGAAGGTGTTTTTGATATTGATTATGATACTTATGCATCTCTTCTCAAAGAGAGGATGGGTGCTGCAAGAATGAGAAAGCAAACTCTTCCAACAGAAGAAGTTGAATTGCTTACAAATGAATGGAAAAAAATAAAGGGTAAGAAAGGTAGATTTAAAGTCAAAAAGATTACTGCAGAAAGTTTTAAAAAAGGTACTGCAGTTGGAATGAATTTGGGAAAACAGAGAGCACTTTCTGGAATCAAAAAACTATCACTTTCTCCAGCAATTGGTAAAGGAGAAACTCAAGATAGTTTTAATGAAATTACAAGTTTATTGAATGAAATTGTTAAAAATCTAACTCAACAAAATAAAACACAAAAAGATTCAAACGAGAGAGAAAGAAAGGAAGGTGAGAATGCAAAGAGAGCACTTGCTGAATCAAAACTAGAAAAAGGATTTGCTCTTGCAATTAAAACAGCAGAAAAGGTTGTTGCTCCAGTGAAATCAATGCTTAGAAGAATCATTGATTTCTTTATGGCTATTTTCTGGGGTAAAGTTTTTCTCAAGTTGTTAGATTGGTTTGCAGATCCAGCAAACAAGAAAAAGATTGATTCCTTGTTTAGATTCTTTGGTGATCATTGGCCAAAACTTCTTGCACTTTATCTTAGATTTGGAACAGGATTTGGTAAGTTTGTTGGTAGTCTTACTAGTTTAGTATTTTTGGGAACAAGAAAGTTGCTTCAAACTGTTTTTCAAATGGTTGGGGCAAAGGGAGCAGCAAAATTTCTTGGAGGTAAAGGTGGTAAATTAGTTGCAACAGGATTATCAGTTGCAACAACAGTTGGAACCACAATGGCTCTAAGTGAAGGAATAGAAAATTTTGCGGGACAAGGTGAGGATAAGCAACCAAAAATTCCTACCTATAATGGTGGTGGGTTTGCAAACTTTAAGAAATTGTTTGGAATGTTTGGTGGTGGTTCTTTTAGTCCTGGATATGTAAGTGGTGAAAAAGGTGTAGATAAGGTTCCTGCAATGTTAAGTGATGGTGAATTTGTAATGTCTCGTGGTGCTGTTGAAAAATATGGTGTGAATACTCTGGAAGCAATGAATGCTGCCGGTGGTGGTACAAATAGGCCAAAAATGATTAGTGGGACTACTTATGCTGCTGGTGGTGGATTGGTTGGAGGTTCTCCTGATTTTTGGAAGATAGCAGCACTTGCATCAAAGGAGGATAGTATAAATCCTCAAGGTCAGGCAGATGTAGCACAGTCAATATACAATCGTATCAACCTTGGATCTTATCCTGGTGGAAAAAGTATTTCTGCAGTAATTACTGCTCCAGGTCAATATCAACCTACTTTTTCCAATCCATCTAAGTGGAGATCAATAAAAGATAGAGTTTCTGCAATCAATGCTACTGGCAATGAAAAAAAGATTGATATGGCTGCTAAATCAATTACAAATCCAGTATTGCAAAGAGAATCTGCAAAATTTGTTGGTGGAAGAACTGATTTTCAAGGAGAAAGTCAGAAAAAATATATGAAACCTTCCGATGTTACCCGAGGTAAAAGTCATAATTTCTTTGGGTGGTTTTATGATGCAAAATTACCAAAACCTGCACCAATACCCAATATAGTTTCTTCTCAATCCAAACAAATTCAAACTCCTCCTATGAAACCAGATATGAATGGGAGTAAAAATCAACCAAACATTATAGAGAGAGTTAAAAACTTTATTTTTAGTCCATCACAACCAAAAGAACCAAGGTATGCTCAAGGTGGAATGGTGCAGTCACCAATGCAACTATCAAAAATGCCTTTTAGAGCAAAAAATATTACTCCTCCATCTGCTCCACCTGTACTTGTTTCTACGACAAGTAAAACAAGCACGACGATGCCTTCCATACCATCATCACCAGGAGTTCCAAAAGCTCCATCATTTAATTCTATTCACAGTAATAATGAAAGAAAGAGAATACTTGCAATTCACGGAGTAGCATAATCATAAACTATGAAACCTAAAGCACTTCCTCCTGCAAAAATTAATCCAGCAAAACTTTTAAAGGGAAGTTCTTTAATACCTACTGTGAAAAGGATTAGTGCTAAATCGGTTGTTGATGATAATCTTTCTTTTGGGGTAAGTTTTATTAAGAAACAAGTGATTAAAATTGGTGATTTAATCAAAACAAATACATTATTAAAAGCAGAAAATGAAAAGAGAAAGAAAAAAGAAGGTGAGAAAAAAAGATTTGCCAAAAAAGAAGAAAAACTTGAAAAACCAAAAGAAGGTAAAGGA
>Ga0208598_1000026_pt1 | contig 60734 bp, 45 predicted proteins | sample LakMenEpi22Jun12_FD_150726 | JGI IMG/M metagenome (GOLD analysis project Ga0208598, IMG submission 150726) | Freshwater microbial communities from Lake Mendota, WI - 22JUN2012 deep hole epilimnion (SPAdes) | ecosystem: Environmental > Aquatic > Freshwater > Lake > Epilimnion/Euphotic zone ... | reverse complement strand
CAATCAAATCTACATTCCATTTATACATGCGCATGAATCGGAGGTTTTTGCTTTTACTCTTAGGGACTGCCATTGTCTTGGCTGCAAAGTCACAGCAACTTTCGTACGCAACGATACAGGATCGACTAGATACAAGCTACCAGGCAAAAAAAATAACGGACCCGATAAAGATTGATGGCGTCCTTGCTGAACATACCTGGAAAAATGCCCAAAAAACGGTCTATTTCATACAGAACTTTCCTACTGATACGCTCACAAGCAAGGCCATGCAAGAGATCATGGTTGCTTACGATGAAAGATTTTTGTACGTGGCAGCAAAGATCTTTAAAAGTATAAAAGATCAGCGTTTTACCACCCCCTCATTGAAACGCGATTTTCGCGGCGAGGCATTTGACGCTTTTGTAGTAAGCATTGACCCATTCATGGACCGCATGAACGCATTTTCATTCGGCATCAACCCCTATGGCGTACAAAGAGAGGGGCTTGTTGTGAACGGCGGAGTAGTAGGCGAAGACCTTAGTCTATCTTGGGATAATAAATGGTACAGTGAAGCGAAAATTGAAGATGACTACTGGACGACCGAAATGGCCATTCCGTTGAATACAATCCGCTATAAAAACCGAACTAACAAATGGCTGATTAATTTTTATAAATTAGATAGCTATAATGCAGAAAGATCAAGCTGGTCGAGAATCCCAAATCAATTCTCTCCCATTTCTCTCGCCTACTCAAAGCCTATAATTTTCGAAACACCAATTGAAAAAAAAGGGATGAACATATCGCTCATCCCCTACATTTCGCAAGGGACTTTTAGAAAGCCCCAGCCAGGCTCGAATAGTTTTACTACTTCTTCTAACGTTACTCTGGGAGGTGATGCTAAAATTGGTATAGGCTCGTCACTTAATCTTGATCTTACCGTAAACCCAGATTTTTCTCAGGTAGAGGTTGATAACCAGGTTACAAACCTCGATAGATTTGAAATATTGTTTCCGGAGAAAAGACAATTTTTTTTAGAAAATGCAGATCTGTTTGCCAATTTTGGAATGGACGGTTTACGCCCCTTCTTTTCGAGAAGAATTGGAGTAACGAGAGATCAAGGTACCGGACAAAATATTCAAAACAAGATCGATGCAGGTTTTAGGCTCAGCGGAAAAATTAATAATAACCTAAGAATAGGGCTGCTAGAAATGAAATCTGCAGCCATTCCGGGAATCAACGAACCTGCCTACAATTACTCGGTGCTCAGTCTTCAACAACGGGTATTCGGGAGATCGAATCTGAGTTTTATTTTCACCTCTAAAGATGGAATAGGCGTAAAGGATTTCAACCGCGTGGCTGGATTAGATTACAATCTGGCTTCCAAGAGTAATGTTTGGAACGGCAAGTTCTTTTTTATGAAATCGTTCGATCCCTATAAAACGAATGACAATGCAGTACTCGGAACAACCATGTTTTATAACAAACGCTTTTTTGAGGCAAAGCAGACGATTTACTATGTAGGAGAGAATTTTAACCCGGAACTAGGCTTTCTAAGAAGAACGGGGCTTTACCGATTGGCTGGCTACGCACAGCCAAAGTTCTACCCGAAAAGAGGACGCGTAAACAGATGGGGGCCCATGTTTGATTATGATATAACCCTATTCCCAACTATTGGAGTCACCGACTATGATGTGAACCTCATCTTCAATGTTCAGTATAAGAATTATGTTACACTTCTAATGCGGATAAGAAATGATTACACTAAACTCACCAGTGATTTCGATCCTACCAATTCGGGAGGGGAAAAGCTTAAAGCCAACACTGCTTATAATTATACGTCGTTCATCTGTAACCTTGTAACAGACCAACGAAAAAGATTTGCAGCACGACTAAATTCCAGAATTGGGCAATATTTCAATGGAACAAGAATCAATCTGGATGCTGAACTGAACTACAGAGTTCAACCCTATGGCAGCATATCATCCGTGTTTTCGTATAATAGATTGAGATTTCCACAACCCTATACGAGCAGAGATTTGATATTGATCGGCCCCAAAATAGATCTCACCTTTACGAGATCTTTATTTTTATCGACTCTCATTCAATACAACAACCAGATCAACAACATCAACATGAATGTTCGTTTGCAATGGAGATTTGCACCCGCATCTGACTTATTTGTTGTATATACAGACAACTATTTTGCAGACCAATTTCGATCGAAGGGAAGTGCCTTCGTTTTAAAGGCTACGTACTGGCTTAATATATAAACTAATTATCCGTGAGAGCACTATTTGCAGTCATAATCCTCGGTTTTATCGTCATCACCCTCCTCATGTCATTTGCAAGCAAACGCATCGAAAAACAGAAGTATCGGGTCATAAAAAAAGAAAAGGAATTTGAGATTCGCTACTACCCCCCAGCCATATTTGCCACCACACGATCAAGTGCAAAATCTTACCGCGAACTAGGAAACAGTGGGTTCCGAAAAATTGCCGGTTACATTTTCGGAAATAACGAATCGTCCGCTAAGATCGCTATGACGGCACCGGTTCACATGGACATCAACGAAAAAGGGTCATCCATGAGTTTCGTTATGCCTTCCGAATACACACTTGATAAACTGCCTCGTCCGGTAGATGGCCGTGTTGAGCTACATGAAAGCCCGGCGGTCTATATGGCTGCAATCGAGTTTGGTGGCTTCGCCAGCGATCAAAGGATCAAACAATACGCGGACCAACTTTCACAATCCCTCAAAAAAAACGGAATTAAAATGATCGGTAACCCGACCTATCTCGGCTATAATGCTCCCTATGAATTCATTGGGCGGAAAAACGAGGTAGTGATTGCCATTGAATGGAGGGAGTAAAAAATAATTAAATCAACGAGACTTCAAAAACGAATAGTTAAAACACATTGGCAAAAAAAGCATATCATGGCGGGGCATTTTTCAATGCCATAGGCAACGAATTTACGACCTTAAAAAAAGCAAAAGATATCATCAGTGCTGATGTGTTGGACGCCTGGTTTGACCCTTCACCAAAAGTACTTTCCAAGATCAAAGAGCATTTGCCATTCAGCATCAAGACTTCGCCTCCCACTCAGTGTGAGGGCCTGATAAAAACCATTGCAAAAACCCGAAAGGTTCCTCAAGCCAATATAATCGTAGGGGGCGGATCTTCCGATCTGATGTTCGCCTTCTTTCCTCACACTTTAAAGAAAAAAAACCGCGTTCTCATTCTTGACCCTTCTTATGGAGAATATGCTCACATATTCGCACATGTCACAAAAAACAGAATAATTAGGCATCGACTGAGAAAAGAAGATCAATTCAAAATCAACTACGCTGACCTTTCACGGCAAATCGAAAGAGAGAAGCCAAATGTAGTGATCTTGGTCAACCCCAACAGCCCAACAGGGCAGTACTGGAAAAAACAAAATATTATACGCCTCACTAAAGATTTTCCAGCAGCCCTTTTTGTGATCGATGAAACATATATCGAATACATAGACAAAAACCTTTCGCTTGAAAGCGAAGCGGTAAAAAGGAAAAACTTGGCGATCATCAAATCAATGTCAAAGGTTTATGCCCTTAGTGGAGCGCGTGTTGGATATATTGTGGCGCACGAGAAGATCATAGACAAAGTGGCTTCCTTTATTCCGCCCTGGTCCGTAAGCCTAGTGGCGCAAATAGCCGGTGTTGAGGCATTACGAGACCGATCTTACTATGCAAAAAAATACAAAGAAACGCATGCGCTACGAAAAAGCATGATCGCCGAACTCAAGAAAATAAACTCCGTAACGATCTATGACTCGATCGCTAACTTCTTTCTTATTGAACTTTTGGATAAGAGAATGAAAGCCGATACAATAATTGAGGATCTAAGAAAAAAGAAAATTTACCTTAGAGACTGCACTTCGATGAGCACACAGTTAAAGAATAATTTTATACGCGTTGCCGTGAAAAACAAAGAAATGAACAAGATCATCGTTGCTGCACTCAAAAAAGCACTCACAAAAGAAAAATAGCAGCTTAGAGCATAGCGATTGCGCCACTCCATTAAAACATTCGGCAACCAACCCTACTTAGCATATAAAAAAGACCCTGAAAGAGAAGCAGCAGCGCTACCGCCCACATAGATGTCGAACCAGCCGGGCTCCAGAACGGACTTTCCTTCGGCATCAAAATAACCCAATGTATGAATGGGCAGATCGAATTCGATGGTAGTACTTGCTCCGGAGGCAAGATGTAGCTTTTTAAAACCCTTCAGCTCCCTAACCGGACGAACGATAGAAGAGAACCGGTCATGAATATAAAGTTGTGCCACTTCTTCGCCACCTACCGATCCGGTGTTGGTGAGTTTAACTTTTACACGAACTGTATCGCGAAGAGAAATAACCTGAAGATCACTATAAGCAAACGTGGTATAACTTTTTCCATACCCGAATTCGTAGAGCGGAGTATGCGCCTCGTCTATATAGTGTGACCAAAAAACCTCTTTTTTAGGACCGGGACGTCCTGTGGAGAAGTGATTGTAATAAATCGGCAATTGCCGATCGCTGCGAGGAAATGTCATTGGAAGTTTTCCCGAAGGATTATACTTGCCCAATAAGACATCTGCAATGGCGTGACCACTTTGAGATCCGGGTTGCCAGGCCAGCAATATACTCGGTATATGCGCTGCAGCCCAAGAGATGGCTAAGGGTCGTCCTGTGGTCAGCACCAAAACGATGTTTGGGTTTACCGCATACACAGCCTCCAGTAATTGTTGCTGCAGTCCGGGCAGATCTAACGCCGCTCGACTTCTGCCTTCTCCCGATTGCAGCCCGTGCTCTCCCAGCATCATCACTACCACATCGGCGGTTTTGGCTATCGCAATGGCATGGGCCATGCCACTGGTATCGCTATTGTTAATAGCTAACTCCTGTACAAAGTGCACAGGACCCTCCTTCACTAATTTGACCCCATGAGCATAGGTGTATTGAATACCGGCCTCGTCGAACCCTTCGAGCAGTGAAATGGCACTACTGTCTTTAGCAGCAAGCCTCCAATTACCCAACGGACTATTCTTATCGCCGGCCAGCGATCCAATTACGGCGACCTTTTTTCCCGTTGGGCGTAGCGGTAACAGCTGTCTTTCATTTTTGAGCAAGACCATTGAACGACGAGCCATGTCTCTGGCAACGGTGGCATGCTCGGGATGCATGGAATAAACTTGTTCGCGGGTACTATCGCAATATTTGTAAGGGTCCTTAAATAACCCGAGCATAAACTTTAATCGCAGAACACGACGAACCGACTGATCGATAGTGGCAACCGAGACATTTCCTTTGGTGACTTGCTCTTTAAGATGGTTCACATACGCATAACTTTCCATGTCGACATCCGACCCTGCATTGGCCGAAAGGGCCGCTACCTGGCTGAGATTCTCTGCATAGCCATGATCGATCATCTCAACGCCAGAGCCCCAATCGGAAACGACCACTCCTTTGAACTTCCAGTTACGCTTAAGGATATCTTGCACCAAATAACGATTGGCTGTGGCGGGTACTCCGTTGAGAATGTTGAATGAGTTCATCACCGAAGCAACTCCCTGCTCAACTGCAGCATAAAAGGGGGGCAGAATAACATTGTGCAAAGTCAGTGCACTTACGTCGACCGTATTATAATCGCGTCCACCCTCGGCAAACCCATAGCCGGCAAAATGCTTAGCCGTAGCCATTACATTGAACGGAGAAGTAAAATCACTTCCTTGAAATCCCTTTACGCGAGCCGCAGCGATCCGGGAGCCTAAAAAGGGATCTTCGCCTGCGCCTTCCATCACCCTACCCCAGCGGGCATCACGAGAAATATCGACCATTGGAGCGAAGGTCCAGTTGATACCAGACGAAGCAGCCTCTGTAGCCGTAACACGCGCTGAACGCTCAATGGCCGGCAGGTCCCAACTAGCCGCTTCAGCAAGCGGAATGGGCATAACGGTATTATAACCATGAACCGCATCAAAACCAAATAAGAGCGGAATGCCTAACCTTGATTCTTTTACAACAAGCTCCTGGAGTTTTCTGACTTGCTTTACCCCTCGTACGTTTAGTACCGAACCTACCAATCCTTGCTTGAAATGATCGTACTTGAATTTGTCGTTGCCGGCCTGTGGAGCCGGACCTGTCACATCCCAAAACCCATTGTACTGATTCATCTGACCGATCTTTTCGTCGAGCGTCATCTTCTTTAGCAATTGATCGATGGCCTTTTCGACGGAATCCACAGCGGGTTGCTGAGCGAGGCAGCTATGAACTGTCACTACCCAAACAAGGAGGATCAGACTGGTTCGCTTATATAAAAACATGAAAAGAAATTAAAAGGGGCTTTATTGATAGACACGTACAAAGTCAACTTTCATCTGGCGGGGAAAGACCGACTGATCGACCCCTTTCTTACCACCGAAATCACCACCCACCGCCACATTGAGTACCAAATGAAAAAGTTGATCGAAGGGCCACTCATCTTTACTTTGATGAGAATTTTTAAATACTTGTTGCGCAACACCATCGATCATAAATTGTATCGACTCTGGGCCCCATTCGATGGCATAGGTGTGAAAGTCGGCATATAACCTTTTAACAGGAATCAAAGAGACCTTTTGGGTACCCAGCATCCCATTGAAAGAACCGGTGTGTACGGTCTGATAGACCGAGTCAGGTGTATATCCGACCGTTTCAGCAATATCGATCTCGCCACTTTTGGGCCAAATACCATACTTCTTCTCCGTTGGTAACATCCAAATGGCAGGCCAAAGACCAAGTCCATCCGGAAGCTGTGCCCTAACCTCTATGCGGCCATACTTCCAATCTCCCCTGTGGCGGGTCACTAACCTGGCCGAAGTATACTGAGCATCTCCAAACGCTTCTTTACGTGCTTCAATAATAAGATGCCCCTTCTCTACACGAGCATTTTCCTTGCGATTCCAGGTATAATACTGCCACTCGTTGTTGCCCCAGCCACATAATTCAGGACAGCCTTTGCCGCGGTCATAATCCCATTTGGCCGAATCAGGAAGGCCGGTATAACTGAATTCTTCGGCCCAAACCAACTTGGTGAAGGGCTGCGAAGAAGCGGGTCTTGAAGCAACAGAGAAAAGAACGATCCATAAAAATGTATAACGAAAGAATCTACTCTGCATAAAATTGCTGTTTACTGGTACACGCGCACGTAATCGATCTCCATGACCCCCGAAGTAAACGCCGGATCGACAGAGCCACCAAAATTGCCTCCCATGGCGATATTCAGCAGCAAAAAGAAAGACTGGTTGAAAGGCAAGTTGGCGCTATTGGCGGTGGTAAAATAGACTCGGTCATCGACTAAAAACCGTATGGATTGTGCACTCCACTCACAAGCATACTTGTGAAACTCGGTAGTGGCATTTTGGATTACCGTGGTAGAACCAATACCATTGCCACCGGAATTGCCGGTATAATGAATGGTGCCATGAATTCTATTGGGATCGTTGCCACGATGCTCCATGATATCGATCTCACCACAAGCCGGCCAACCGGCGGTCAAGAAATTATCTCCCAACATCCAGGTAGCAGGCCAGGTGCCGACCCCTACTGGTAACTTGGCAGAGATCTCGACCTTACCATACTTGAAAGAAAACTTGGAGCGAGACAAAAGCCTGGCAGAGGTAAAGGCGCTGCCACTGAAATTTTCTCGCTTGGCGATAATTTTTAGCGTACCTCCGGAGACTACGGCATTGTCTGATCTGTTTGTGTAATACTGAAGCTCATTGTTACCCCATCCTCCGGCGCCCAGGTCATATCCCCACTTGGCAGGGTCTGGTGCACCCGGAGTATTGAACTCATCGGACCAAATAAGAGATTGTGATACCGAAACGGTGATCGTGATCGACTTGGAAGCCGTGAGACCCGCGGCACTTTTGGCAATTACATTGACCACATAAGTGCCAGCGGCAGGATAACGATAGGTCGTGGTACCGGATACTACGGTTTGAAAGATCCCATTCCCAAAATCAAAATCATAGCTCACTGCATTGGTGGCAGTAGCCACAAAAGATACATTGCCACTATTATCGCTGCTTACTTGCGCCGTAAGCGTAAGATTAGTAGGGGCTGTATTGTTGGGAGGTGGTTTTTTCTCTCCACAAGCCCAAAAGCACAGACTCATCCATAAGCACCACAACACAACACGCATAAAACAGTTATGGCTTCACTTTTAGTTTCTGATACCAAGAGTTACCATCCGTTCCAATGTTGCGAATGTGCATGGTGGTAGGTGTAATCTCCAATATCTCGTAAACGGTTCCGCCGGTACCAAAATTAATGATACCGTTGCCGGGTACCGTAAACTGAATACGCGTAGACTGGGCAGGCGTAGAACTGGATGTGGCGTCTTGAAAAACTAGCAGCTTTGTGCCACCGGCGTTAATGGTAAAACAGTTATCACCTCCGCTAAATCCATAAAAAGCACTTGACGCACCAATGGAGAAAGAAGCTCCCTTGTTGTCGACGGTCATGGATACGCGATTGACCGCATCACGACTAAAGGTGATCTCGTCGTCATAGGCACAAGCTTCGCGGGTATTGGGACCGGCAGAATACCAAATGGGCGAAAAGGCATCGCTGGGCCCTACACCAAAGTGACCGGGTGCCTCCTTATCGGTGATCCACACACGAGAGGACGCTCCTGTGAGTGCGCTCAAAATATTGGCAGGGATCTGAAAAGCCACAAATACCCTTACGCGCTTGCTGATGGTAGACATACTTCCACCCGTTCCGATCGCATTGACGGTAATGGTGTAGTCTGACGTTCCGGGATTACCATATTTGTAAGTCAGCGAGCCGCTGGGTACAACACGCTGTTGGCCGTCGCCAAAATCAATTACATAGGTCAGCGCACCTTTGGCCCGAACGGTAATTTGAACATTGCCGGTACCGTTTCCATTAGGATTGGCGGCATCGACTCCCGCTACGGCAGTGGTGAGAGTAAGCTCAGAGGGCGCCTTTAGTTCACCGAAAGAATAGGACTGCTTTTCGCAAGCTGACAACGTAAGCAAGAGAGCGGCAGCAACTAGTATTTTGTTTATGGTAAGCATACATCAATTATTTAGAGGATTAATGAAGTCTGAGATCATCGAACAAGAAGGTAAAATTGGCTGATCCGTCTCCGGGCGTGCCTAGTTCGAAAATGACCACGACCCGATCGTATACATTTGACGTATTGATAGCTCCGTAGTCAAAAGTGAGCTCTTCCCAAGCTCCTGCTACGGTGGTGGCCACTTCACGCTCAAAGTTTTGAGAAGGATTAGATGAGTTCTCTACTTTTAGCAACACTCTCGCTCCTGCACGTGGAGAGAAGACCTTCATCTTAAAGGTGCGGGAGATCGCGAAATTGATCGGCTCTGAAAGTGTCAAGAAGCTTCCTCCCCAGGGCTGACCCGGATTTTTGACCATCTTGGCCACTTTGGCACTGGTGTTGATACCTCCTGACTGTGAATTGTTGACCACCGTAACATTACCACCATCAAAATCGAACCATCCATAGGTAACGGGGTATTCGAAATTGAGTGGAATGGCAACCGGGAACGTGTTGGTCAAACGAATATCGTCGAACAAGAAAGTAAAGTTGGCCGATCCGTCGCCGGGTGTACCCAATTCAAAGATCAATACTACACGATCGTACACATTTGCGGCATTGATACCACTGTAATCAAATACCAGATCTTCCCATGCATTGGCAATAGAGGTCGTTACCTCTTTTTCGTAGTTGATTCCTGCATTGGCCGAGTTCTCTACCTTCAGCAGGACCTTGGCACCTACGCGGGGAGAGAACACCTTCATACGAAACACCTTGTTCGTGCTGAAGTCCATGGGCTGGTTGAGGGTCAGGAAACTTCCTCCCCAAGGCTGACCGGCATTTTTGATCATCCGACCTACGCGAGCGCTGGTGTTGATTCCATTGACCTGCGGGTTGTTGACAACGGTAGCATTGCCCCCGTCAAAGTCAAACCAATTGTAGTTGGTAGAAGTAGATTCAAAATCGAGCGGCAAACTAAGCGGCAAACTATTGACCAAACGAATATCATCCATCAAGAAAGTAAAGTTGGCAGAGCCATCGCCTACTGTACCGTTATCGAAAATGATCACAATACGATTATAATTCTGAGCTGCATTGATGGCGCGGTAGTCGAACACCATATCCTCCCAGGCATTGGCAACGGTGGTAGCAACTTCTTTTTCAAAATTGATCGAGCCGTTTGCACTGTTCTCTACCTTCAGTAATACCCTGGCTCCCACACGAGGAGAAAAGACTTTCATGCGGAAGATCTTGTTCGTGCTAAAATCGATGTTAGCGCTAAGGGTAAGAAAACTTCCACCCCAAGGCTGGCCGCCATTCTTTACCATCCTGGCCACCTTTGAACTGGTATTGATACCATTGGCCTGGGGATTATTGATGACGGTCACATTGCCCCCGTCAAAATTGAACCAATTGTAATTGATAGTGGGTGATTCAAACGTAAGCGGCAGCAAAATAGGATCTACAATGGTAACAGGAACGATCTGCTGACTGGTAGCCGCTCCACCACTTTGCGCTACCACTCTTACATTGTACGTTCCGGTGGCACGGTACACATAACTAACGGTCTGCCCCTCTAAGAAGGTAACCGGTGTTTCATTGGGGTTTTCGCCGAAATAGACCTTGAAATTGGTCTCATACAGTGCCGAAGCAGACACATTGACCTTATAGTTATTGGCAGGATCCACAGTAGCCGTAACCTGCAGGTTCTCGGGCGCTCTGAAAGCGACTGTCAACTGCTTGGTCATCTCGGTCATCTTACCATTAACGGCATAGCCTACCAATTTTACGTTGTAGGCACCTTCGGGATAAACATGCGTAGTATTCTTACCCGCAGTGACCTTGGTGGGAGTAGCCGGCCCGTGTCCATAGTAGACATCATAACTAACGGCCCCCACCCCGTTGGGTGTGATGGTTACCAGACCTGTATTGTCTTGTGTAATTTCAAAGAGCACCGATAATGAATCGGGAGCCTTACCATTGGGTGCAAAAGAGACGTCCTCGAATTTTTCTTTTTGACATCCGGCCAGTGTGGCTAACAGGATGCTGAGGGTGAGGATGTATTTCATACGTTTCGATTTATTTGATTGGAGATTAATAACCTGAATTTTGGGTCAGTACAGAGATATCGACCTCAGCTTGAGGAATGGGGAATACCTCGTGCTTTCCGGCCACAAAACCCGTGATCTTAGAAGCAGCCTGACCGGTGCGAACCAGATCGAAGAAACGATCGCCTTCCATGGCCAATTCCAAACGTCTTTCATCCCAAATGGCCTGGCGCAATGCTGCACCGGTGGCGCTGATGTTATTTTGGGTATTACCGAACGCTCTTGCACGAACCAAATTCAGATATTGTTGTGCTTTTGTATCGTTGGGTGTAGTAGAACGGTTGTAAGCCTCGGCTGCCATCAGCAATACATCGGCATAACGAATAGCGCGGTAATTATTAAGATAATTCAACTCTACCTGACCGGAGGTCTCTCCTTTACGAGGATGATACTTTTGATTGTACATTCCGGTATTCTTGTACGGAGCCACTTGGTATGTGATGCCCATGCCAGGATTGGCTTGCTTGTACGCCTCGATCTCCAAGATGGTAACGGCCTTTCTCTTATCGCCGGCCACGAACGCGTTGGCCAATGAAGTAGTAGGCAAGTTAAAACTCCATCCGCTGGCGTAAGGCATGGAAGCATTGCCATTTAAACCGCGTACACCACACATTTGTACCGCCAAATTGCCCTGACCGCGGTTGCTTCCTCCCCAATTATAGTAGGGAGAGTTATTGGAGTATTGAATTTCAAAGACAGATTCAGGACCATTTTCTCCACTGGAAAGAAAAATGGAACCAAAGTCGCTTACCAGTGAAAAAGCATTTGAAGTGATGACCGCATCCAGCGTTGTGGCAGCGGTGGCGAACTTTCCTTGGTAGAGCAACACCTTTCCGAGCAATGCTTGTGCGGCATACTTTGTAATACGCCCCTTCATGACCTGTGTGGCAGGAAGTGTTCCGATCGCTGTATTAAGGTCGCGCTCTATCTGTGCATAAACATCGGCCTTGGGAGTGCGTTGCAACTTTCTGGAATCACTTAACGAAAGGCGACGATCGGTAAACAATGGAACATCACCGAAAAAGCGAACCAAATGAAAATAATAATAGGCGCGCAAGAAATATACCTCGCCGTACAGCGCTTCCTTACCAGCAAAATCGACTGCCTTGCCTGCTGGATTGAGCGCCTTGTATTGGTGCAGGTAATTGGCCCGGTTGATCCCTTCGTACGCAGCTTGCCACAATTCGGTCAAGATGCTGTTAACGGGAGTGTGGCTAAAGTCGTCGATCTGCTGAAAAGAAAGTACATCCGACGCGTTCTCGCCACCGCTATTGGCATCGTTGGTAGCGATATCACCGATCATGGGCGCATGCGTTAACCACTGCGTCGGCGTGTAGACGCTAACGGCCATGGTCCGGTAGTCTGATTCAGACTGCAGATAATCCATTTCGGTAATGCGAAAATCTTCTCTGGGATTATAATCAATCCACTTGGTGCAACCTGCGAATCCGGTAAGCCCTATGACCAGACTCAAAAAATAAATGAATTGCTTTTTCATATACAAAATCGTTTTTCGGGTTTATAGTTTGATGTCTAGTCCAAATGAAAACGTACGTGCCTGTGGATAGGCTCCGCGGTCGATACCGGTATCCATGATGCCACCGGCAATCTCAGGATCCAAACCGGTGTATTTCGTGAGGGTGATCGCATTTCTTACCTGGAAGTAGACACGCAGGCTCTTACAAAGATTATTTAAAGAAGAGGCAGGCAAAGTGTACCCCAACTGAATGTTCTTGAGCTTAATGAAGGAGCCATCTTGCACATAGCGATCGGAGACGCGTATGTTACTGTTCGCATCAGTGAAGCTGTAGCGGGGGTTGCGGGGGTCATTGGTCGTTCCCTCGCCGGTCCAGCGGGCCAGCACCATACGACTGCGGTTGGTGTAGTTTCCATTTCTTTCCCATGCACTATATATGTCATTGCCGACAGATGCATAGGTAAAGGCCGTAAAATCGAAGTTCTTATAATCGAGGTTCAAATTCCAGCCAATGGTAAAATCAGGGAAAGGATCGCCGATCTTGGTCTTGTCGTTGGCATTGATGATTCCGTTGCCATCTAGGTCGGCATACCGGATATCGCCAGGAACCGCACCGGCCTGTGTTGGAGCGGCTGCGACCTCAGCTGCGTTTTGAAAGATACCAATTGCCCTGTGTCCATAGAAATAACCAGGGGTATAGCCTCTTTCAAACACGGTTACACTTTGGTTCTGCCCATTGAAATAATAACCACCGAAGATCTTGGCAGTGCCATCTGAATTAGTAGCGGTCACCTCATTTTTGGCGGCCGTGAAGTTAACAGTGGTATTGACCCTGAATTTTTTTCCGGGCAGTGTATTGTACCCTAATGTGATCTCGTAACCAGTGCTTCGAGTGGCTCCGATATTGGCAGTAGGGATCGGTACGGTACCGAGATACAGCGATGCAGAGGGTGTAAAGAGCAGACCATCCACTTCTTTTTGGAACAGGTCGGCGGTAAGGCTGAGGCGGTTGTTGAAGATCGCCATCTCGAATCCTACGTTAGCCTGCGTTTGTTTCTCCCAACGCAGTGCATCATTAGCCGCAGAACCTACCGTTGAGCCAGGATAAAATATATCGGAGAAGTTGTAGCCGTTGCTGTTTGCTGTAGGACCATAGCTGGGTCCGCCGGTAATGATCCCGACATATTGGGGATCTACATTCTCGTTACCGATGGTTCCGTAGCTACCGCGAAGCTTCAGATAGTTGATAAAATCGACCGTGAAAAATTTCTCGCGACTCACGACCCATCCTGCAGAACCAGAGATGAAATTGGCATTCTTATTTTCTTTACCAAAGGCATAAGACCCATCTCGACGGGCCGTAAGCGAAGCCAGGTATTTTTCTTGATAATCGTAGTTAAAGCGAAGGAAGGAAGAAAGATTGCGGCGAAAATACTGGTAGTAATATCCGCTGAGTGCATTTGAATTGGTCGCGTTATTATTACCGACAGCTGCTGTAAAATCGGCGAACTCCCAAGAATTAAAGGGCACATCTTGACGAAACGCACCGGCCGTATTACCTGACACCTTCGCAACAGATAAACCCGCTACGGTTTCAAAATGATGATCATCACCAATATTAAAATCGTAATTGGCAAAAGACTCCCATGTGTAATTGAAGTTGCTCATTTTCTCGTGCGAGACACTGTTGTTTCTGCCTAACACGGCAGATCCATCCGCATTCATGGAGTTGTCTACGTTATTGGGGCCATAGAAAACCAATGGCGTAAAGCTCTTGGCGTTACCATCGTACTTCGTATAACCGAAACGGCTGGTAAAGCGAAGCTGCTTTACGGGGCTATATTGCAACTCGAACTTTCCGTACAACTTAGAACCTGTGTTCTTATTGTAAGTATTCTCGAGCTTGGTCACAGGATTAAAGATCTCTGAAAGGATCAGATTACTGAATCCGAATTGACCAACCGTGTTGGGAACGGTGTTGAGAACAGGCACGGTAGGATCAAAGTTGAGTGCACTGCCTATTACTGAATTGAATGAATTCTCCTGGATACCTTTGCCGTCGAGTACCACAGCACTGGTGTTGAGGATCAATTTTACCTTACGGCTCAGGTCAATGTCAAGATTGGCCGTTAGGTTTCCGCGACGGAACAACGATTTATCGTCACCACCTACAATTCCACCCTGGCTCAGAAAACCTCCGGATAGAAAATAGGTCATGTTCTCACTTCCGCCTCTGGCGGAGATACTATGCGTTTGCAAGGAAGCCTGTTTGAAGATCTGGTCTTGCCAGTTGGTTCCAACGCCCACGGTGGTGAGGTTAGGAAAAACAACGGGGCCGCCGGCCACAGTGCTTCCTTCATTTACCATCGCAGCATATTCTGTCGCGTTGAGAACGCCGACCGTGTTGGCTATCTCCTGCATTCCATAATTGGCATTAACGGAAATTTCTGTCTTCTGGTTTTTGCGGCCTGAACGGGTAGTTACGACGATAACACCATTACCACCCTTTACTCCATATATAGCGGTAGTGGCTGCATCTTTCAATACGTTGATCGACTCGATCTCAGAAGCATTGATGGCATTCAAGTCGGTAAGGGTCTGGGGTACTCCATCAATGATCACCACCGGATCGGTACCGGAGTAAGAAGGAATACCACGCACGAGCACTGTAGGCTTAGAACCTGGAGAGCCCCCTTGAATCACATTGACACCCGAGGCTCTACCTTGCAGGGCCTCCTCGGTACGAACGGGTCTGAGCTTGTCTATATCCGCTCCTTTAACGGTCGAGATGGCACCTGAAACCTTGGTTACCTTTTGGGTACCATATCCCAGCACCACAACATCGGAGAGCGTGCTGCTGGCAAGCTCTTCTAACTGAACGGAAATAAATTTGGCGGCACCTACAGGAAGCTCAAGTGATTTGGTTCCCGTATAACTAAATACCAGCAGATCGCCCTTTGAGAGACCGGACACACTAAACATACCCGTTGCGTCGGTCTGGGCAGAAATGGATTTTCCTTTAACGCTGATACTTACCCCCGAAAGGGCTTCGCCGGAGGTCTGGCGGGTAACTTTACCGGAAAGAGTGATGCCTTGGGCGTAGATCTCAGAAAATATTCCGAAAACCATTGCCAACAGGCACAAAAGAACGTGCTTTTTTTTCATACAGCAGGGTTTAGCAACTCGTTTAAAAGTGAAAAAATAACGATGCAATAATATACAGAAGCTACACCCCGCTCAAGGATTTTGCCTCTTCAATACTACATCTAATTATTTAAGTAACTGATTATCAATTATATTATAATACATCAATACTACATCAAACCAAAAAATAGAACACATCAAAAAAAAATATACATTACATCAATTATGAAACACTGGTTACCCGTCCTTTTAATGCTTACCTGTACGATCGGGCTACAAGCTCAAAACAGCATTGGGCTACCCGATATTGTCAACTACCCAAAAAAAACCTATGCGGCCGGGCTCCAAAACTGGGATATCCAGCAAGATGAAAGAGGTATTATATATATAGCGAACAACGAAGGGTTGCTTTGTTATGATGGGCAATTCTGGAATTTACACCCCCTTCCGAACCGAACGATCGCCCGATCGGTGGCAATTGGAAAGGATCAGCGAATATATATAGGCGGGCAAGACGAACTGGGATATTTTGTTCCCGGCAATGCAGGCAGGCTCATTTACCAGTCTTTGACCAACCTGATACCAGCAGCGTATCGGTCTTTTGGGGACGTATGGGATATTGTGACCTACCAAAATGAGATCTGGTTCAGAGCCACTGACGTAATACTGAAGTATACCGGAACGGCTATTGCCGTGTACAAAGCACCTGTCGAGTGGGCCTACATGGGGGTCTGCAAAAACCGCCTCTATGCGCAAGACTTCGAGCGAGGCTTACTACTGTTTGAAAGTGGTGCCTGGAGACCCTTACAAGTCAGCAATCAACTTCCCCAAAATGATGCGGTGACCGGCCTGCTGCCCGCCGACAAAGACCGGCTGATTGTAACGATGCAAAAAAGCGGCCTGTTCTGGTTTGACAAGCAGTCACTGATACCCCTTAATTCAGCCCTTGCCCAACAACTGAAAGCTGATCGCATCTATGCCACCACAAAAGTTGATGACAACAGATTGGCCATCGGTACAAGCAACGGAGGGGTCTATATATTGGATAATGAAGCGAATCTGGTACAGCACTTCTCGTCTAAAGAAGGGCTTCAGAACAATAATGTATTAAGCGTTTTTGTAGACCGAGATATCAATCTCTGGCTGGGGCTAGACAATGGGATCGATTTTATTGCATTCAACAGTGCGATCAAACAGATCATGCCCAGTCAACAAAAGGCGGCAGGCTATACCGTCTTGATCAGAGAGAGTAAGCTATACGTGGGCACCTCGAACGGAGCATTTGTAACAACCTTGCAAAACAAAGAGGACCTAAGCTTTAGCCAAGGAGTCTTTACTCCCATCGGAAACACTACCGGACAGGTTTGGTCATTAAGCGAGGTCAATGACCAAATACTTTTAGGACATCACGAAGGGGCTTTCAAAATCGATGGAACAACGGCCAATTCGCTTTCTACGGCTACTGGGTTTTGGAACTTTACACCGACCAGTGGCACTTACCCAAGCGAACAACTCATTGCCGGAAACTACAAGGGCATTCAGTTCTTTGCCTACCAAAACGGCCTGTTTCGGCCATCGGCCATAGCACCCACCTTTGAGGAGTCTTCTCGATACATTGCCATTGATGCACAACAAAACATCTGGATCTCGCATCCCTACCACGGCATATTTCGGATACAAAAGAAAGAAGACGAAACAGTATCTGTCAAAAAATACGATGCGAGCAAGGGGCTACCTTCATTGCTCAACAATCATATTTTTAAGATAAAGGAAAAAATACTGGCCGCCACCGAACAAGGTATTTATCAATACGAGCCGCAGCGAGATGTTTTCGTAATGGCCCCAGAATTCAAATCGCTCTTAGGCAACCAGAGCATCCGCTACTTAAAAGAGGATGCAACTGGTAACATTTGGTTCTTTCATGAAAAAAACCTGGGTATCATCGAATTTAGTGCGACAGAACAACCAAGGGTGATATACCTACCCGAGCTCAATAACCGACTGCTCAGTGGATTTGAATTCATTTACCCTTACGATAAGAATAATATTTTTTTGGCGGGCGAAACGGGAATCTACCACCTGAATTTTGAAAAATATAAGAACCAAAAACCACAGCTTGGCGTCAGTATCAGAAGCGTCAAGATCAGACAGCAGTACGATAGCTTACTGTATGGAGGATACGCCCTTGTGAGATCGAAGGAGCCAACACCACCGGCCATTCACCATGCCTGGAAAAACATTCGATTTGAATTCACCGCACCACCATATCCCTATGCAGGCTCCCTTGAATACAGCTACAGACTTACCGGATATAACTCAAAATGGTCTGAATGGACAAAACGAACAGATAAAGAGTTTACGAACCTGCCACCCGGAGACTATGTTTTTGAAGTTAAGGTTCGCAATAACCTGGGGGTAGAATCAGCGGCGAGTCAATTTACCTTTACGATACTACCCCCCTGGTACGCAAGCAAGATCGCATGGGCACTCTATTTACTCTTACTGGCCCTTATTATTAGCTGGGGTTATAGAAAACAGCAACAAAAATTCAAGAAACAACAAGAAACATTTGAGGCGGAACAAAAAAAGCTACTATACATTCATGAGTTGGAGCGGACCAAAGCAGAGACAGAATTGATGACACTTCGAAATGAGAATCTGGAGTCAGAAATTCAATACAAGAATTCTGAGCTGGCCTCTTCTGCGATGCACCTTGTAAAAAAAGGAGAACTGATAGCGAAGATCAAGACCGAGCTCAATCAATTAGCCAGAAGGGTCGAAAACGCACAGGCCCAATCCGAGCTCAAGAAAATGATCAAGACACTGAGCGAAGATGAGCAAATAGACCAAGAGTGGGATCATTTTGCGAAACACTTCGATAAAGTTCACAGCGACTTTGTGGTGGTACTTAAAAATAAACATCCCGAGATCAGTCCGGGTGAGCTTAAGCTATGTGCTTACCTACGGATGAACCTTTCGTCGAAAGAAATTGCCCAGCTGCTGAACATCTCGGTAAGAGGGGTCGAGATCAGTCGTTATCGCCTTCGAAAAAAACTGAATTTGGCGGCCGGAGAAAATCTTTTTGATTACCTGATTCAGCTGCAGAAGAATTGACAGATCTATTCATTGAGCGTAAAGAAAATACATAAAATGAAAACCACCTTTCTCGCCTTTTTTTCTCTACTGTCGCTGGCAATTGGCGCGCAGTGTGACCAAACAAAGCGGCCCGTGATTTTTATACATGGCTTTCTGGCCTCAGGAGATACTTGGTCAAATGCGGTACATTTTTTTAAATCAGCGGGCTATTGCAACGAACAGCTCTATGTCTTTGACTGGAACAGTGTAAGCGGAACTGCAAAAGCGAACGAAGAGAACTTGATACAACTTATCGATCAGGTCCGAAATAAAACCGGAGCCCAGCAAGTTGATCTAGTCGGACACTCGGCGGGTGGAGGACTGGGCAGAAACATACTCAGAGACAGCATTCAAGCAAAAAAGATAGGGCGCTACATTCATATTGGGAGTCGTAAATGGACCACATCGTATGCATGGTTTCCAAATGAAAGGTGCATGAACATTTTTTCGACAGGCGACCGGGTAGCCGGTAGTGGAGCCGGTCCTATTGAAGACGCTGCAAATGTGGCCCTAACAGAAGAAGATCATTACCAGGTGGCTACCAGCGACAGGGCCCTTTATGCTATGATGAATTTTTTACACCCCTTGAATAATACAATTCCTGCTACCACAAAAAAAGAAGGACAAGCAGCGATCGCAGGAAGAGCGGTATTACTGGGTGATAATATGCCCATGAGAGCAGCAACCATTTCCATTCACCTTATCGATAAAAAAACCGGAGCCCGAAAACGAAATACTGGCACCATTCAACTGAAAACATCAGACAGTGGTCATTGGGGGCCAGCCATCGTTCGAACAGGACAACCCTATGAGATCGAACTAGTACCTGCCGATACGACAAAAAAGAAGATATCTTATTTCTTTAGTGCCTTCAAAGAAGATGATCCGCTGGTCTATTTGAGAGGATTCCCGGAGGGTTCGCGCATGAGCACATTACTAGGAAAGCTCCCAGCAAAAGAAGATCAATCGGCCCTGGTGATCTATTCGGCTGCGGCCGCCCTTATCGGAGGTCGTGATTCGGTAACCGTAAATGATTTTTCTGTCTGTTCTGCCGAACTGACCCCGGCCTCGCGCACCGTTATTACGAGCTTTGTGTTTGATGATGGAGACGGGATCAGTTCGGGTAGAGCCCTTAAACAATATGCCTCGGCACCTTTTATAGGAGGGGTTGACAGGTTGCTCGTTGCCGGAAAAAGAAAGGTGCACCGTATTTATTTTAACGGACAAACACTTCGCATTCCCGGCGTACCTTCGTCTGACAGAATTCTACTGGCAGTACTTAAATAAATCAGAAAACCCAATACACGATGAAATGCTACCTACAATCTCTGGGAGTTTTACTTATGAGCTTGCTCTTCAGTAGCACAACACATGCTCAAGCTACTCCTTCTTCAAAAGCCGATACACTCAAATTGACAACGATCAGAGTAAAGGGTATTACCTGCGCAACCGATGTAAAGACCATTGCGGGCAATATTGAAAAACTATCGGGCGTTCAGCGCTGTAAGGCAGACAAGCCTGGAGCCACTACCAGTTTCGAGCTGATGTATAACCCTGCTCGAGTAAGCGAAAAGGATATCATTGCCGCCATTGAAAATACCGGTGGTTGCGAAAACCCCAACGATAGACCCTATAAGGTAAAACAGTAGCGCCACATGACGCGGTGGATCGCCATACTGCTTTTTTTACTGCCCATCACTTCTTATACGCAACGCATTGCAGGAAAAGTGATCAATTCTAGGCAAGAACCCCTGGCAGGAGCCAATGTTTATTGGCTGGGCACAAAAACAGGAATTCTTACTAATACGAATGGAGAGTTTGTACTGGAGGAGCCAAGAAAGAGCTCAAAGCGACTGGTGGCAAGTTATGTGGGCTATCTGGCCGATACGATTGCAACAAGTACACTATCCGGAACAACCATCGTATTTACTCTGCAAGAAAAACAAAGTCTTACCGAGATCGTCTTGGAGAGCCAGCGGTCAGGTGTCATTATCTCGAATAACAGCCCCATTAAAGTTGAGCAAATTACGCAAACTGAACTCCGTAAATCCGCTTGCTGCGATCTGGCAGGGTGTTTTGAGACACAAACCACCGTTCAGCCACAAACGACCAATGTCGTGACCAATGCAAAAGAATTACGCATTTTGGGGCTTTCGGGTGTCTATAATCAGATCTTACTAGACGGATTTCCGGTCATACAGGGGCTTAGCTATACCTACGGCATCAGCAGCATACCCGGAACGGTGGTCGACAATATCTATGTGGCCAAGGGCGCAAATAGCGTATTGCAGGGCTTTGAAAGCATCAGTGGGCAGATCAATGTAGAAACAAAAGAGCCGGATAATACAGATAGGTTGCTTCTCAACACGTATATGAACAGTTTTGGAGAAAAACATCTGAATGCGAACTATGCATTCAAGAAAAAGAAGTGGAGTAACCTGACGGCCCTTCATATGGTACAACCGGCACGTAAGACCGATCGTGACGATGACACATTTTTAGACCTCCCGTTGCTTAGTCGCTATCTGGTAATGAATAAATGGAAATACGGAAGCGAGAAAGATTGGGGATGGAATAGCCGAGTGGGCATTCGGTTACTACACGAAAAAAGGATCGGCGGACAACGTCTCTTCGATCCTGCAACAGACAAAGGCAGTAGCAGCATTTATGGGCAAACAGTATCAATTACCCAACCTGAGATATGGACAAAAACCGGTTATCGGTTCAATGATTCACACAACATAACCGCATTTTTCTCTTCGTTCCATCAGCAACAGCAATCTTATTTTGGAACCGTTCATTACCGCGCCAGACAAACGAATGCCTATCTAAATCTTCAGTATGAGCTGAGCTACCAAACACACCAGTTGAAGACCGGCATAAGTTACCGACACCTTGATCTGCACGAAGACATTGCCTTTACCGATCGTTTCATTTCTCGTACCTATGACGGGATCTACCACCGTAAAGAAAGTATTCCGGGCGTATTTGCAGAAAATACCCTGAGGCTGGCAGAAGATAAGATCACCTGGATGGTGGGTTTGCGTGGAGATCATCATAATCAATTTGGATTTCAGCTAACGCCCCGGACCTTACTGAAGTACGATATAACCCCCAATACGATCTTGCGAGCCACGATCGGTACCGGCTGGAGAACCGTAAATCTTTTTAGTGAGAACATTGGACTACTGGTCAGCTCAAGGGATATTATTTTCGCGGAATCGCTTCTTCCGGAACGAGCACTCAACATGGGGATTAACCTGACCAAGAAATTTCAGTCGATTACGCAAAAGCTTTCAGGCCACGTAAGCATCGACTTTTACAGGACCAACTTTGAAAACCAGATCTTTCCGGACTACGACAGCGACCCTACTAAAGCCATCATTAAAAATTTTCGTGGAAAGAGCATAAGCAATGGGTTTCAGACCGAATTACTATTACATCTGCTAAATACGCTAGAGCTTAAGACGGGCTATAATCTCCTAGATGTATACAGGATCACAACATCGGGTAAAGTATTGCTTCCGTTTAATCCAAGACAAAAAGTACTCACCACGCTAAGCTACAGGCCGCCTAAAAAACCCTTTCAGGTAGATATGAATCTGCATTGGTACGGAAAACAAAGGCTACCGGATACCAAATCGAACCCTACCGAATTGCAGCGACCTGATTTTTCAAATCCTTACACCGTCTTCAACACCCAGCTCACCTACTCGTTTAAAAAAGTTGAAGTCTACGCCGGCGCTGAGAATCTTTTTGATTTCAGACAGCGGCAACCCATTATCAGCTGGCAAAATCCATTCAGCCCCTTTTTCGACACCTCATCGGTATGGGGACCCACTAGAGGCAGAGAGGTCTATGTGGGTATACGGTTTAAGCTCACTGAAAATTCTACACTATAACCTTACTCCCAAACCACCTCCTCGCTAGCTTGCAACCAATGCGCGTAACGATCCCCGTAGTGTGCATCGATACTGTTACGGCGAATCTTGAGAGTTGGGGTAATAAACCCATTGGCAACGGTCCATTCATCGCGTACGATCACCAACTTGGCCAATTGTTCGTGCAACTCTAGTCGCTCATTGACCTTGCTTTTGATTGCAGACAACTCAGGATGCAATGCAAGTCGGTCGACAGAAGGGTCCGTGAGCAGACAAAGCGCCAATGCACCCGACTGACCGGAGCCCACTACGCAAACCTGTCCAAAGACAGTGTGCTCCAATAAAAGTTTCTCAATGGGGGCGGGCGCCACATATTTCCCCTTACTGGTCTTAAAAAGATCTTTAATTCTTCCGGTAATGGTCAAATAGCCATCTCCATCGAGACGACCCTCATCTCCTGTTTTAAGAAATCCGTCTTCGAAACTGGCAGCCGTTAACTCGGGTTCTTTGTAATAACCCAGCATGTTGGCAGGACTCTTGGTAAGGATCTCGTTTTGTGCTCCAACGATCAGTTCCACACCCGGATAGGATTGTCCAACGGTGCCGATTCTTACTGCATGCTTTCGATTGATGCTAGCCAGCGCCATATTTTCCGTCATGCCATAGGCCTCTTGAATAACGATACCGAGCCGATTAAAAAAGACAGGTAGCGACGGATGAAGCGGCGAAGCTCCGGAAAGCGCAAAGCGAACCCGAGACAGTCCTAATTTTTTTTGCAGTATCTTTCTAAACAGGGAACCTAAAAGCGGAACTTGCAAAATAGAGAAGAGTCGTTGCGGTGGAATTTTTTTGTGGATCTCTTCCCTGAATTTTTCCCAGATGCGAGGTACGGCCAAAAAGATCGTAGGCTGCGCGGCTTGTAAGTCTTTCGAAAACGTTTGTAGCGATTCCGGAAAATAAATAATGCCGCCGGTAAAAATCCCGCAATACTCCACTACCATCCGCTCGGCAATATGGCTGAGCGGGAGATACGAAAAGAAGATCTCGTTTTTTAGCTCTTCGCCAAGCGCCTCGATAACGGTCAATAAACTATAGGCATGAGCAAAGTGCGTATGCATGACACCCTTGGGGTTACCGGTCGTGCCCGAGGTATATAAAATACAGTTAACCGCTTGCGGATCGGGAACAATGTTCTCCTTTAACACAGCTGCGTCCGCAACAAAATCATCCCATGTTTTGCATCCGGGCCAAGGCCAGTTTGGGAAACTGACCTGCAGTACAGAAGAAGGGATTCCGGCGCGAAGGGGTTCATAGGCATCGAGCTTGCCGACAAATAAAAGTTGGCTTTCGCTATGCAAAAGGATCTGCTCAAGCGTGGCAGCGGTAACAGTTGGATAGATCGGTACGGAAACATGACCCGCCATCATGATGGCCAGATCGGCCATGATCCAATGCGGAGAATTCTTACCAATAATGGCAATTCGAGAGCCGGCGGCCAGTTTCAGATCAAGCAGCGCGGCCGCCATTCGTCTGATGGTTTGACCAGCCTGAGACCAACTATGCTCTTGCGCCTTGCCGCCAACGGGCTCCGAAAGAAAAAGTTTTTTCGGCTGCTGCCGCTCGTAATGGTAAAACTTCTCTAGGATACTGGGATAATGTTGCATGTCGTCAGGGGCATTATAGAAATTGATTGGCGATACCGTCCATTCCACGGGTTGCGATCTTGCCCTGAATAGGAGCAAAAAAGGTCAAGATCCGATCAAAATCAACCACGGGGTCATCGGTGGTATAAAATGGATCGGATACGATGATACGCCGATGTAAAAAATCAAATCCCACCATCACAATCGGAATAGTCGCTTTTTTGGCAATATGATAAAACCCGGTGCGCAGACGATCGACCTTTTGACGAGTTCCTTCTGGAGACAGCGCTATCATTATTTCATCTTGCTGCGACAGTATATCCACTACCTGGTCAACGACATTGTGCTTACTGAAGCGATCTACGGGTATGCCGCCTACCCATCGAAAGAAAAATCCTAAAGGACCATCAAACAGTTCCTTCTTTCCCAGAAAACGGGCAGCATGGATACGCATGATGCTGCGACAAGCGAGTCCTAACGGAAAATCCATCCAATGGGTATGCGGTCCGGCAATGATCACGCATTTTTTGATTCCGGAAGGAAATGCCATGCGAGTATCCCATCCCAAAAGTCGTAACAGTAGTATCCAAAATAAGCGTTGCAATCGTTTAGGTTTTATACAAGATATAGAAAATCATAGAAACCCTTTATATTGCTACATACAAAATAGGTATACCCATGGGACTCAGAATTACTATAGCTGCGATCTTACTGCTTTGCAGTGTTCTGCTTTTTTCACAGGCCCCTAAGCCTGCCAGTGGAAAAATTATTCGACACAGTGAATTTGCATCTCAGTTTGTACCCAGCCGCACGATCGACGTATGGCTGCCGGAAGGATACACCCCTGCAAAAAAATATGCAGTGCTGTACATGCACGACGGACAGATGCTCTATGATAGTACCGGCACCTGGAATCATCAAGAATGGAAGGTCGATGAAACCATTCAAGAGTTAATGAAACAACAAAAAATCAAGGACTGTATTGTCGTTGGCATTTGGAATGCCGGCATTCGACGCCATGCAGAGTATTTTCCGCAAGCTCCCTATGAGATGTTGACAAAATCGCAACAAGAACACGTTTACAATTCTTACAGAGGAAATGGCCAGTCGATCTTTTTTGGCATACCGATCGCATCGGACCTCTATTTGAAGTTCATAACACAAGAACTAAAACCATTCGTGGATCGTCAGTACAGTACCCGGCCCGAAAGAGACTACACGGCCATTGCCGGCAGCAGCATGGGTGGGTTGATCTCACTATATGCAATCTGTGAGTACCCGGAGATATTTGGCGGTGCAGCTTGTCTTTCTACTCACTGGCCCGGCGTATTCTCGATGCAAGACAATCCGATCCCTACTGCTTTCTTTGCCTACCTGCAAAAAAAATTACCCGAGCCGCTCACGCACAGGATCTACTTTGACTATGGAACTGAGACACTTGACAGTATGTATGCCGCATTGCAGCTACAAGTTGACCAGATCATGATAAGAAAAGGATTTACCGCTAAAGATTGGGTAAGCCTGTCTTGGCCGGGGCAAGATCACTCCGAAAGATCATGGAGTGGCCGGTTGGCTGTGCCGATGGAATTTATACTCCGCCACCCCGAGCAGATGGCCAAATAAAGAGTATCTTGCGCTCGGAAAATCATCGTCTATGAAGTTCTATAATCTGCTTATAAAATACCGGTTGTGGATCGGAGTGGTCCTGCTGGTGCTGGCGGGGGGCGCCAACATAGTTTTTTCATTTTGGCCCTCGCTCCCCCTATATATCATTGCCGTTATTTTAATTGGCGGACATTTTTTCTTTGGACCCTTACGGCTGATCCAAGAATACATGGAAAGCGGTGATATGGAAGGAGCAGAACGAATCATCAATTCCATCAAGTACCCACAACTCTTATACAAACCCATCCGTTCTGTTTATTTTACCCTCAGGGGTAATCTGGCCATGATGAAGCAAGACTTTGACGGAGCAGAGAAGATGATGAAGAAAGGACTCGATCTGGGCATGCCCATGAAAGAAGCCGAAGGAGCCAGCCTGTTACAGATGGGCATGTTGGCCATGCAAAAAAATGACCTGAAGCAGGCTGAAGGATACATTCGGCAAGCCCTTCGCAAAGGGCTTCCTGACAAGGAGAATCAAGCGGCCGCCTACCTACAAATGTGCAGTCTGATGATGAACAAACGTGAGTTTAGGGCGGCCAAAGACTTTTTCAGAAAGACCAAGGCCCTCAAACCGACCACTCCTCAAATTGTAGATCAGATCAAACAGATCGAAAAATACATCTCACGCATTCCCGGTTAAACGTTGACTATATTGTGCTTGTAACTCCTGCGCTTGATCGCAGATTATCTTCAGTTTTAGCTGCAGCCGCCTACTGCGCTCCATAAACCAGTCAATATCTTGCTCTTCGGCCGAAAGGGCATGTTCTTGCAACCAGCCGATCTTTTCATCAAGTCCTTTTACTCCCAGTACCCCTAGTGAGAATTTCAATTGGTGTGCGATCTCACCGATCGATCGCAGATCGGACTTATCAAGTGCCATTTGTAATTGCTTTTGTAGTTGTTCGGCATTATGCAAAAAAGAGTCAAGCATCATCTTTATAAAAGAGGCGCTGTTATTGCCGATACGAAGCAGATAGGTAAGATCAATAGCGAGATCGTTTGTTGCAACAGAAGAATGGACCAGTGTATCTTGCCCACCAGTATTGTTCAATAACCGAAAAAGCAATGATAAAAGCGGTTCCTTTTCGACCGGCTTCATGATAGCGGCATTCATCCCGGAAGAAAAAAATCGTAGTTGCTCTTCTTCAAACATATGGGCCGTGAGCGCTAAAATGGGCGCCGTAGCATTGGCATTATCAAGCTTTCTGATCGCAATGCAAGCCGCCACGCCATCCATTCGGGGCATTTGAATATCGAGGATGATAATATCAAAAAGCTGCTCCTTGCAAAGGGCAACCGCTTCGTGGCCGTCCGATGCTGTAACCAACTGCGCCCCCTGATCTGCCAGTAGCTGCGTCATTAAGTATTGATTCAGCTTCATGTCTTCAGCAAGGAGAATGCGCTTGCCATTAATATGATTCGTCTCCTCGGGCATAAAGTGGTATTAATGCTCTAATATATTTGATTTTCAGGTATTTAGAAAGTAGCTTTTTCCATAATTCAAACAATTGCCCAAATTCCTTAAATTGTGTAAATATCGCTACTAAAGTTAGTAGTATTTACCTAACTGCAACGCTTATTAAAACAAATGAAAAAGATTAGACTCTTTTTGGTAGATGACCATAGAATGATGATCGACATGTGGGCCGCTCTACTGAATGCTGACCCCAATTTTGAAGTGGTGGGCTACGGACTCGATGCCGAGTCGGCCTTTGAATCGATCAAAGAAACCTTACCACAGGTGGTCTTGATGGACATCACGCTGCCAGGCATGTCCGGGATCGAACTTACAAAAGCACTCAAAGAAAAGTTTCCGACTACCAAAGTGCTCGGGGTCTCGATGCACACCAACATTTTACTCATCAAACAAATGTTGATCAACGGGGCAAGTGGGTATGTTTCAAAGACATCCTCTTTCGAGGAAATGAGCATGGCCATCTTAGCCGTTCATAACGGACAACGATTCATATGCAAGGATGTCAAAGATTATATCACGAACCAGGTGATCAGCGAAGAAGATGGTGACCCTGCGTTTAAAATTAACCAGCTGACAAAACGTGAATTGGAGATCGTCAACATGATCAAAGACGGATATTCATCGAAGGAGATCGCCGAGAAACTATTTATATCGAAGCGAACCGTAGAGGTTCATCGCTATAATATTTTTCGTAAGCTGGATGTAAATAACATCACTTCGCTTATCAAGATCACCAACAAGAACATTTATTCGTAAGACAGATCAGGACTTCAAGCTTCCAAACAACTCTTCGACCTTTTTATACCGGTAATCGAAGATCTGACGAAGCTGTGCGGCCACGAAAATGGTATTGGCCAGCTGACCCAGTGGACCGAGTGGTATTTTGTAATGCACGATGTCTGTCATTTCGACCCCTCCCTCAATTACGGTAAAGTGATGCTGGTGATGCCAAAGAGCATATGGCCCGAAGCGCTGCTCGTCTACAAAATACGCGCCTTCCTTAACATGCGTGATCTCCGTCATCCAATAAAGGGGGATGCCCAGTAGCGGCTTTACGGTGTATTCGATGATCTGGCCGGCATACATCCTTTCGCCGTGGTGGCGCGAGGTGATCCGAAAACCCATATGGGGCGGTGTGATGCGCTGCAAATTGGCGGGGTTCGAGAAAAAATCCCAAGCCTCGTCGAGAGAAACCGGAATTCTTTGTGTTGTCTTTAGAGAATAAGCGCCCATACGAATGAATAAGTTAATTTCGTTAATAACCTATTTGATCCAGAAAAGTTCGATTTGATGTCGGCCCCGCGAGAAAAACAAGAGAAAAAGTTTTGGGATGAATATGCCCAGCTGAATACAGAGCAACAACGAGCGGTAGACTCGCTTGAAGGTCCCATAATGGTCATCGCAGGGCCCGGCACCGGTAAAACGCAAATATTAGCCAGCCGAATCGGTAAGATCTTGTTGTCTACCGATACACAACCGGAGCAAATTCTCTGTCTTACCTACACCGATGCAGGCGTCGTGGCCATGCGAAAGCGCCTTCAGCAATTTATCGGCGCCGCCGCTTACAAGGTAACGATCGGCACCTTTCACTCTTTTTGCAACGACATTATTCAAGACAATCTGGTCTACTTCGAAAAAAGTAGCCTGGATCCCATCTCTGATCTGGAGAGAATTCAACTCTTGAAAGAACTGATCGATAACTTTCCAAAGAACCACCCCTTAAAACGATATCGCGGAGATGTCTACTTCGAAATAAAAGGGCTTCAGGAGCTGTTCAGCACCATGAAAAGAGAGAACTGGACGCCCGCTTACCTTTTTGAAAAAATCGATAGCTACCTCGAATCGCTTCCACAGCGCGACGAGTTTATTGCCAAACGCAGCGGCAAATACCATAAAAAGGGAGAACTGCTGACCGAAAAGATCGAACTCGAAAAAGAAAAGATGAACCGGCTACGTGCAGCGGTGGGCGAGTTCGAGCCCTTTCAGCAGCTCATGCAAAAAAAGAATCGCTACGATTTTGACGATATGATCAATTGGGTGCTAACGGCTTTTACCAGACACCCCGCTCTGCTCTCTAGTTACCAAGAACGTTACACCTACGTATTGGTCGATGAATACCAAGACAGCAGTGGATCACAAAACCGATTGGTAGAAATGCTGGTAGACTATTGGGAAGAACCCAATTTGTTCGTAGTAGGAGATGACGATCAAAGTATCTATCGCTTTCAGGGGGCCAATATCGATAATATGACGGGGCTGGCCGACCGCTATCGTACATCATTGATGACGGTACTGCTTACGCAGAATTACCGCTCGAATCAGCCCATCTTGCAAACCGCCGGTGCACTCATTGAGCAAAACAACGAAAGACTGGTCAACCACCTGCCGGGGCTTAGCAAAGCCCTCTCGGCAGCGCTGCCGGCCCGGCAAACACAAACGCATCGTCCGGAGTGCTGGGAATTTGAGAACGCGCGCGAGGAGATGATCGGTATCGTTCGAAAAATCGAGGATTGTATCGCAGCCGGCATACCCCCCTCTTCCATTGCGGTACTTTACAAGGAGCATAAGTATGGAGAAGAACTAACGCGCTACTTGCAATTGCGACAGATTCCGGTGTACTGCAAGAAAAACCTGGATCTGCTTCAACTGCCACTGATCAAAAAAATCATTTTGTTGCTCGACTACCTGGCCAGTGAACATGATGTGCCCTGCAGCGGCGACGAAATGCTGTTCGAATTGTTACATCTCGATTGGTTCGGGATCGCTCCTATTGAGATCACCAAATTATCACTGGAGGTTGCCTCGAGAAGATCGAACGACATACTAGCCTCGCTCAGAGTGGCACTTCAAGACAAAATAGCCTCTACCCCGATTGATCTTTTTTCGGCAAGCGAGCCACGTCCACTTGAAAATACCGGACAGCTGATAGAAAGACTCATTGCGGCCGTTCCTAATTTGACCCTGCAACAATTGATCCAATCACTGATTCAAGAAACGGGTCTGCTATCGCATTGCATGCAAAGCCCCCAAAAGCACGAAGACCTCAAGGCACTGACGGCCTTTTTCGACTTTGTAAAAGATGAAACACATCGCAAGCCTGATCTAGATCTGCAAGGCCTGGTCACGTTGATTGCGCTGATGAAAAAAGAGAACATCGTGCTGCCGTTCGTACAGGTCAGCGGAGGAGAAAAAGGCGTGAATCTCTTAACAGCCCATGGATCGAAGGGCTTAGAGTATCAATATGTTTTTGTAGCCGGCTGCCAAGCCAGTACTTGGGAGAAAAAAAGAAAACCATCCAGTGGATATAGCTACCCCGATAATCTGACAGGCAACAGTACTGGCTCTTCCTCTCTCGAAGAATTAAGACGCTTGTTCTATGTGGCGCTGACCCGTGCGGAAGAATACCTTTTTATCTGTTATAGTCGCTACACCACGGCAGGAAAACCCCTGGAGCCTTCGCAGTTCGTAGTAGAGATTTGCGAACAGCAGCAATTACCCGTTCAAAAAATTACCACCGATCCCGTGGTGCTCGAAACATTCGAGATCATCGGACTGTCTTCCGCTACCGTACCGGTCATTGCACAGCTCGAAGAAGACATTACCGGGCCGCTGATCGAAAAGTTCGTAATGAACGTTACCGCCCTGAACAACTACCTGAAATGCCCGCTTGAATTTTACTACCGTACCCTCATCAGGATTCCCGCTCCTAAAAATGAATCGACGGAGTTTGGGTCGGCCGTACACGAGGCGCTCGAGAAGCTTTTTCGAAAGATGCAAGAGAGCGGTCAAGACCGTTTTCCGGATAAGACATTCTTTCTACAAGAGTTTGACCTGTACATGCGAAGACATCGCGAGAGTTTTACCCGCGAGCAGTTTGCCCGCAGAATGGAATATGGCCACCAGATACTGGAAGCCTACTACGACAAACGAATTGATTCGTTCAATACGATTGTTGCCATAGAGCGCAATATTCGAAATGTGGTTTACCAAGGCGTTCCGCTAAAGGGCAAACTCGATAAACTCGAATTTGACGGCAAGGCGGTAAATGTGGTAGATTATAAAACCGGCGATCCCGACAAAGCCATTCCCAAGACAAAGGGTCCCGACAGCAAGCAACCGCTCGGAGGCGATTACTGGCGACAAGCGGTCTTCTATAAAATTCTGGTCGATCAATACGAAGGAAAGGGATGGACCGCCGTTAGCACCGAATTTGACTTTGTGGAGCCCGATAAAAAGAAACAGTACCGGCAAGAAAAGATCGTAATTACTTCTGATGACTTGCAGCAGGTAGGCGAGCAAATAAAAATGGTATGGAACAAGATCCAAGCCCGCGATTTTTATACCGGGTGTGGTAAGAGCGATTGCCACTGGTGCAACTTTGTAAAAACGCATCATCTGGCGGTTTCGTTACTGACACCCGACGAAGGCGAGGACCCGGCCGATTTATGAGGCACTTAACGCTTGGTTACTGGCAAACCCTGTAAGTTTGCAACACATGCAAAAAGTTTCAACTTTTTTTTGGGGTCTCGTTGTGGTAGGCGGCATTTTTCTTAGCCAGCTCACGACAGGATGCGCCAACATTGTGCCCCCGCAGGGAGGACCGCGCGATACGCTGCCGCCTCGTCTGATCAAAGTGATACCGGCCGACTCCAGCACCCGTGTGAACGCACGCACGATTCAACTATTCTTTGACGAATACATCGAAATACAACAAGGCCAAGACAATCTGATCGTCTCTCCCATTCCGGCCATTGCACCGGTCATTGAATCGAAATTGCGAGACCTGACCCTGAAACTAAAGGACTCATTGCTACCCAACACGACCTATAGCATAGAGTTCGGCAACACGGTCAAAGACTTTACCGAGGGCAATATTGCAAAAGGTCTGCGTTATGTATTTTCTACCGGCACCTATCTCGATTCGCTCGAGCTGAGCGGATCGGTGGTCGTAGCAGAGACCGGACGAGTCGACAGTACCCTTATTGTGATCTTGCATAAAGACGCTACCGACTCTGCTCTCATCAAATCAAGACCATTTTACCTGAGCAAACTAGATAAGAACGGCCGTTTTCGTTTTCGTAACCTGCCCCCTGATCGTTTCTTTATTTATGCGCTTAAAGACGAAGGAGGAACCCGGCGTTTTACCAAACCCAGTCAGCTGATGGCCTTTGCTGATGAACCAGTCTTTACCAACCGTCAAAACGATAGCCTGGTGTTACTGGCCTTTGCCGCCGAAAAAGAGGCTGGCACTGTAGCGGACCCTGTGACCGATAGATCAAAACCAAAGACCGAAGCCGATAAACGGATCCGCTATCAAACGAACCTCAGCAACAATCAACAAGATATACTTGAACCTCTACTGCTGCTATTTGACTCACCCTTGCAGAGCTGGGATAAAAGTGCGATCCGTCTTTTCTCTGACTCACTTTATACACCAATAGACAGCATTCGTATTGTTGAGGACAGTACCAAAAAGATACTACGGATCGAAACGCCATGGCTTGAGGGCAATCGATATCATCTGGTACTGACCAAAGGAGCTTTTAGTGACTCCAGCGGAAAAACGCTCACCAAAACCGATACCCTACACTTTAGTACAAAGAAAAAGACCGACTACGGAAAACTCAAGGTAAGACTACGCGGTCTTGACCTGAACAAAAAGCCTGTACTGCAGTGGACACAGAACGAAAGGGTGATTCGCTCGGCTACACTTACAACGACTGAGTTCACTGATGATTTGTTCGCTCCCGGCGATTACCAGCTTCGCATCTTATACGATGCCAACGGTAATGGCCGATGGGATACGGGACAATTTTTTGTAGTAAGGCGTCAACCGGAAAAAGTTCAAGCCCTCGACAAAAAAATCAGCATAAAGCCGGGCTGGAGCAATGAGTACGAGATTGATGTAAATGACCGTTAAGCCAAGCCCTATCTTTGTGCCATGCAGTTGCCCTCCGTTTTACTGGAAAATGCCGTCAATGCTTTTGCTGCCCTGCCGGGGATTGGAAAAAAAACAGCACTACGCTTGGTATTGCATCTGCTAAAGCAAAAACCCGAAGAGGTATATCTGTTCAGCGAGGTGATCGCTACGCTGCGTCGAGAGATCAAGACCTGCAAACGCTGTGGCAACATCTCAGATAGTGACAGCTGTACCATTTGCTCGAACCCCGCCCGAAAGAAAGGCATGCTATGCGTGGTAGAAAGTATCCGCGAGTTGATCGCTTTTGAAAACACGCAACAATACAATGGACTCTATCATGTACTCGGAGGTATCATATCGCCACTTGATGGAATTGGTCCGGAGCAGCTTAACATCAATTCACTTATTGAACGCGTCAAAAAAGAGGGGGTCGAAGAGCTGATCTTTGCCCTGAATCCGACCATACAGGGAGACACGACCGTGTACTACATACAGAAAAAATTAAAAGACACCCCCGTAAAGATCAGTACCATTGCCCGAGGAGTGGCGTTTGGTGGCGAGCTGGAGTACACCGACGAGATGACGCTGGCCCGCAGCTTGCAAAACCGCCTGCCACTTGATCGCTATATCAGTGGCTTATAGGACGATACCCCTATTTATTGGCAAATTCAGCTATCTATTGTAGATTTGCACCACTTACGGGCGGATTTGTTTATTGTTCGGCCTTCTCTAACAGAACTAATAAACGGCAAGGAACTTCTATAGTTTCCTCTCGTTTATCAGGTTTCTCCCCCGAACAAATACTTACCGGTCGTATCAGGAACATAAAAGCCTATCCGACATGAACAGCATTGAGAAAACCCTGCAACAACGCATTTTGGTAATTGACGGTGCCATGGGTACCATGATACAGCGACATAAACTTACCGAAGCGGATTACCGTGGAGAGCGATTCAAGAATTGGCATTGCGATGTAAAGGGAAATAATGACCTGCTCAATCTTACCCAACCCGACATCATTATCGGCATACACCGGCAATATCTCGATGCCGGCGCAGACATTATAGAGACCAACACCTTTAGCAGTACGACCATAGCCATGGCGGATTACGAAATGCAATCTCTGGCCAAAGAATTAAACATTGCGGCAGCCCGTTGTGCCAAACAAGCAGTGGCCGCCTCGGGTAAAACGGCCTGGGTAGCCGGCGCCATCGGGCCACTCAACAAAACTCTTTCGCTCTCACCCGATGTCAATAACCCCGGCTACAGAGCCGTTTCGTTCGATGAGGTGGTGGCCGCCTACTATGAACAGATAGAAGGTTTGGTGGAGGGCGGTGTGGACCTCTTGCTCATAGAGACCATCTTTGATACGCTCAATGCAAAGGGTGCTATCTATGCGATAAAAAAATATTTTCACGAGCAGCAAAAAGAGCCGCTACCGATCATGATCAGCGGCACCATTACCGATGCGTCCGGACGAACCCTGAGCGGACAAACACTCGAAGCTTTTTATACATCGGTCATGCATGCTCGCCCGCTCAGCGTAGGGCTTAACTGTGCGCTGGGAGCAAAAGAGATGCGCCCTCACATTGAGGAGCTCTCGCAACTGGCCAAGTGTTATGTATCGGCCTACCCCAATGCAGGACTACCCAATGCCATGGGTGAGTATGATGAGCGGCCCGAAGACACCGGACATTATCTCGAAGAATGGGCCCGCGAGGGATTCGTTAATATCGTAGGAGGATGTTGCGGCACTACCCCTGACCATATTCGACACATTGCCGATCATGTAAAAGGCATCATTCCCCGACCCCTTCCCCACATTGAAAAGACCATCCCAGCCATAGCTTAAACTCATTGAGAATTATGCAAGAACCTGTAACCATCTTTCCCTATTTACGCTTGTCGGGGCTCGAGCCACTGGTCATTCGGCCCGAGACCAATTTTGTGAATGTAGGCGAGCGTACCAATGTTACCGGATCGAAGAAATTTGCCAGACTCATCCGGGAAAATAAATACGAAGAGGCCCTGAGTGTGGCACGTCAGCAAGCAGAGAACGGGGCCCAGATACTGGACGTGAACATGGACGATGCACTGCTTGACGGTGTAGTGGCCATGACCACTTTTTTAAATCTGTTGCAAAGCGAACCAGACATTGCCCGTATTCCGCTGATGATCGACAGCTCGAAATTCGAGATCATCGAGGCCGGACTAAAATGCGTACAAGGAAAATGTATCGTTAACTCGATCTCGCTAAAAGAAGGAGAAGAGAAATTCTTGCAGCAAGCCGAGATCTGTCAACGGTTCGGCGCCGCAGTGATCGTGATGGCCTTCGATGAAAAAGGACAGGCCGATACCATGCAGCGAAAAGTGGAGATATCCGAAAGAGCCTATCACTTACTGACCACAAAGCTTGGCTACGATCCGCAAGACATCATTTTCGATCCAAATATTTTTGCGGTCGCAACCGGCCTGGAAGAACACAACAACTACGGAGTAGATTTTATTGAAGCCACCCGGATCATCAAGCAAAGAATGCCGCTCACCAAAGTGAGTGGTGGCGTAAGCAATCTTTCTTTTTCGTTTCGGGGCAATGAACCGGTGCGCGAGGCCATGCATGCCGTTTTTCTCTACCACGCCATCAAAGCGGGCATGGACATGGGTATCGTAAATGCCGGGCAATTGGCCGTATACGATGAAATTGAACCCACCCTTCGCGCGCTTTGCGAAGACGTGATCTTGAATCGCAACAACGACAATAACGAAGCCACCGAAAAACTGATCGTCTTTGCAGAGACCGTAAAGGCCAAAGACAAAACTGAAGAAAAGAATGAAGCCTGGCGATCTGCATCGGTAGAAGAGCGACTTAAACATGCTCTGATCAATGGAATCACCGAGCACATAGATACCGATACCGAAGAAGCCAGAAAAAAATACCCTCGTCCCCTCGATGTGATCGAAGGACCACTCATGGCCGGCATGAACGTAGTAGGCGATCTGTTCGGAGCCGGTAAAATGTTCTTGCCACAGGTAGTAAAAAGTGCTCGCGTAATGAAAAAGAGCGTGGCCTGGCTTACCCCTTTTATCGAAGAAGAAAAAAGAAATAACCCCCTGGCCGGAGCGGGCAAGGCGCCCAAGGTACTGCTCGCTACCGTAAAGGGCGATGTACATGATATCGGTAAAAATATCGTGGGAGTCGTATTAGGTTGCAACGGATATGAGATTATCGATATGGGCGTAATGGTCCCGGCCGATAAAATATTGGACAAAGCCGAACAAGAGCAGGCAGACATCATCGGACTGAGTGGACTCATTACCCCTTCGCTCGATGAGATGGTACACGTGGCCCACGAAATGAAAAGAAGAGGAATGAAGCAACCCTTGCTGATCGGAGGCGCCACGACCTCTCGTATGCACACGGCCGTTAAGATCGCCCCCCAATACGAGCATGGGGTCTTGCACGTGCTCGATGCCTCACGCAGTGTAACAGTGGTCAGCTCGCTACTGAACAAAGAGCAGAAAAAAGACCTGCTACAGCAAACCCAAACCGAATACGCGGGACTGCAACAACAGTTTTTGAACAAGGGCAAGAAAAACCTGATCCCGTACCAAGAGGCAGTCATTACCAAAGAATATTTTGACTGGAAGAACTACCGACCTGTTACACCCTCCTTTACCGGCACCAAGGTGTTGAAAAATTATGACCTGGCCACACTGGCACGCTATATAGACTGGGGACCCTTCTTTATTGCCTGGGAAATGCCGGGGCGTTATCCGGCCGTGCTCTCCGACCCCATCTTTGGACAAGAGGCTACGAGGCTGTTCAATGATGCCAACGCGCTAATCAAAAAGATCATTGCAGAAAATTGGTTTCAGGCCGATGGCGTGATCGGTTTTTGGCCCGCTACCAGCAACAATGCCGATACGATCACCCTGCAAACAGAAAAAGGCGAAGTACAGATCGAGTCGCTGCGCCAACAACTAAAAAAAGCAGTAGGACAACCTAACTTTTCGCTAGCCGATTTTATTTGCCCGGCAGAGTTGGGAACCGACTACATGGGATCGTTCGCGGTAACGATACACGGTGCCAAGAAGTATATTGACCGCTATGCCGCTGAACAAGATGAATACAATAAGATCTTGGTGCAGATCTTGGCCGACCGTTTTGTAGAGGCGTTTGCGGAATGCCTGCACGAACAAGTCAGAAAAGAATACTGGGGCTATGCCAAGAACGAATCCCTGACCAACGAAGAACTCATCTTCGAAAAATACCAGGGAATTCGGCCGGCTCCGGGCTATCCGGCCTGCCCCGACCATACCGAAAAACTAAAACTCTTTTCGCTACTACAAGCCACCGAAACGATCGGCATTACCCTTACCGAAAGTCTGGCCATGAATCCGCCGGCCTCTGTGTGCGGCTGGTACTTTGCCCATCCGGGCAGTCATTATTTTGGACTAGGCAAGATCGATCGCGACCAATTACAAGACTATGCCAAGCGAAAAGGAATGAGCATTGAAGAAGCCGAGAAATGGCTTCGCCCCGTACTGGAATAAGTTGCAGGGCCTATAACAGCCCCATGCGTACCAATTCTTCTTGCAAAGCAGCGGCTGATGTAAAGTGAATTCCTTTTAAGCCAAGGGCCTCACCCGCTTTTACATTGCGCAAATTATCGTCTATAAAGACCGCACGAGAGGGCTCGATCCGGTAGCGATCGAACAGCAACTGATAGAATTTCGGAAAAGGCTTACGAGTTCTTTCTTCACCGCTAACAAGCCGGCCGTTGAACCAGTGCAAAAAATCAAAACGCCTTAGTGCGATCGGAAATGTTTCGGCGCTCCAGTTGGTCAAAGCGTAAAAGCGGTATTGCCGACGTGCCCGGAGTTGTTCAAAAATAGCGACCGTTTCAGGGAGTGGACCGCGCAACATGTCTTCCCAGCGACCATAGAAATCACGAATGGCCGACTCCCAGTCAGGATGTTCCTTGATCTTGTCTTCGGTGGCACGGGCCATCGGATAGCCGGCATCTTGGTTTTCGTTCCAGTCGTTGGTGCAAATATGCTCAAAGAAATAATCGCGCGTCTCGAGCGACTCGAAGTAATTTTCATCGTAAACATAAGTGGTCTTCCAGTCGACCAGTACACCACCTAGATCCCAAATGATGGTATCCATCGCCACTAACTGTGATTGTATTTCAACTTGAGGGCGATCATAATACTTGTCATGAACAGCATTACCGCATTGGTGATGATGATGACAGGGTCGGCTCGTAAGAGCCCAAAGGCCAGCCACAAGATCTGATTGGTCAGCGCAATCAGGAACATGGCCAGCGATACGTCTTTAGCCGATTTGGTCTTCCAGGTTTTGAGGACCTGTGGCAAGAATGTAAATGCGGTGATCAGACCCGCCACATAGCCCAGTATATCTACACCAGATAATTCCATACGTTGAGTTTAAAGTGCAAACATAGTTCAAATTGAACTTATCTCTTCTCAAGCAACCACCAATGACGCTTTCTGGGCCTTATCGAATAATGCTTGCTGATATAAGTAGAAATAAACTGCATGGCTTCATCGATATCGTCAGTGAACTTTACCAGCGACAGATCTTCGGGCGAGATCGTTCCTTGCTTTTCCATATCGTGAATAGCGTCCATGAGAGGTTGGTAATACTTGGTGCCGAAAAGAACGATCGGGAACTGTGAGATTGTATTGGTCTGTACCAACGTGAGCGTTTCGAACAGTTCGTCCATTGTGCCATAGCCTCCGGGCATAATGATAAAGGCATAGGAATACTTAACCAGCAACACCTTTCGAACAAAAAAATGCTCAAAGGTCACCGAGTAGTGCAAGTAGGGATTTTCTTTTTGCTCAAAAGGAAGCACGATGTTGCAGCCCACCGATTGGCCGTTGTTCTCGAAGGCTCCCCTATTGGCTGCCTCCATAATTCCGGGCCCGCCACCGGTAAGCGTGGTCATTCCCAAGGCTGCAATGCGTTTACCGAACTCGCGCGCTTGCTGATAATAAGGATGCTCCTCGGTAAAGCGAGCCGATCCAAAGACCGTAATACAAGGCCCCGCAAAGTGAAGGGTCCTGAATCCTTTGATGAACTGCTTAAAGACTCGCCAGGCAAATAATAATTCATATCCTCTGCTCTTAGGGCCTTCGAGATACACCGGGTGCGCTGCTGGGATCAGTCTGCCTTGAGGTTGCGAGGGGTGCGGAGTATGCATGGGTACACGATTTAAGATGTTTATACTGTAAATTGCCAACCTGACAAAAAGCGGTCCACAAAATTCCGGCTTTTTTGGTCAAGCTTCGCATGCGAATTATCTCATATAATGTTAATGGTTTAAGGGCGGCCATCAAAAAGGGGTTCTGGGAGTGGCTGGCCACTGATCCGGCCGATATCATTTGCCTGCAAGAGACCAAGGCCAGGGCCGAAGATGTAGACCTGACCCCTTTGCACAAACTGGGTTTCTCCGATTACTGGTTTAGCGCAGAAAAAAAAGGATACAGCGGTGTGGCCGTGTTTACAAAGATCAAACCCGACCGGATAGAGTTGGGTAACGGACACGGCCCCAGTGATCAGGAAGGAAGAGTGATTCAACTTGACTTTGGCAAGATGAGACTTATCAATGCCTACTTTCCCAGCGGCACCTCCGGAGAACAGAGACAGGCCTTTAAGTACGAGTGGCTAGACGAATGCATGCAGTGGTTGCAAAAGCTACAGCAAAAACATCCCCGGCTCATCTTATGCGGCGACTATAACATAGCGCACACCGAACTGGACATTCACGACCCCAAGGGCAACAAAAACTCATCGGGCTTTCAGCCGGCGGAGCGAGCATGGATGACTCACTTTTTTGAGAGTGGCTGGGTCGATACCTTTCGAGAATTTCATCCCGAACCACACCGCTACAGTTGGTGGAGCCAGCGCTTTCCTTCAGTAAGACTGCAAAACAAAGGATGGCGCATAGACTACATCAATGTGACCCGGTCACTGGCCTCAAAACTGATCGATGCCGATATTCTAAGTGATGTAAAGCACTCGGACCACTGCCCGGTGTACCTGCAACTAAAAAAATAGTCTCATGTATCTCTATAACGTAACTATCAAAGTTGAGCTTGACATTGCCAACGACTGGCTTCGCTGGCTACAACAAGTGCATATTCCGGAGATGATCGCGACCGGCTGTTTTGACAGTGCCACTACGCTTCGGCTACTCGAAAATACCGATGAGGACGGGGTTACCTATGCCGTGCAATACCGCGCGCCCGCAAAGGCTGATTATGAGCGTTACATCGCTGAATTTGCCCCGACCATGCGGCAAAAAGGACTCGATAAATGGGGTGAAAAGTTCATCGCTTTTCGCACGCTCATGCAAATTGTGGATTAGTCGTGCAAAAGCAAGTTTTTATTTTTCTGCTCTGAAAAAGCGGCTAAATTTGTCGCTCTTTACTCAACGCCAAATAAGCTCCATGAACAAAGCCGACCTCATTGCCAAAGTTGCCGACGAAACCGGCATCACCAAGACCCAGGCCAATGCCGCCATCGATGTGTTGACCGAGTCCATCACAAAAACCCTCAAAGGGGGTGGCAAAGTAACGCTGGTCGGTTTTGGTACCTTTTCGGTCTCTAAGCGGTCTGCTCGCAATGGACGCAATCCCAAAACCGGAGAGACCATCAAAATCAAGGCCAAGAAGGTAGCTCGCTTTAAGGCCGGTAAAGAGCTCGCAGAAAGAATCTAATTGTAAACATTCAAAACAAATACCATGGGAAGAGGAGATAAAAAAACCGCAAAAGGAAAACGTTTCAAGGGATCGTTCGGCAAGAGCCGCCCTGCCAAGCAAACAACGACCAAAAAAGCGACTGCGAAAAAATCAAGCTAAGCGACCAGCGTTCCTACTTTCTCGCCCGTTACTACCCTACGCAGGTTATCGGTCTCGTTCATATTAAAGACAATGATGGGCAACTTGTTTTCCATACAAAGGGTGAACGCTGTCATGTCCATCACTTTTAAATTCTGCGACAGGCATTCCTGAAAACTGATCGTTTTGTACTTGGTGGCCTTGGGATCCTTTTCGGGATCGGCCGTATAGATGCCATCCACCCTGGTTCCTTTCAAAATAACATCGGCTCCTATCTCGATGGCGCGCAGCGAACCTGCGGTATCGGTAGTGAAATAGGGATTGCCGGTACCGGCCCCAAAGATCACCACACGACCCTTTTGCAAATGACGGATGGCCCGGCGGCGAATGTAGGGCTCTGCGATCTGCTCCATTTTAATGGCGCTTTGCAATCTTGTATATACACCGATCTTCTCCAGACCTGCCTGTAGTGCCATCCCATTGATAACGGTGGCCAGCATGCCCATATAATCACCGTGCGCTCTTTCTATACCGGTCTCTTGCTCGTTCATGCCCCGGTAAATATTACCCCCTCCGATCACAATGGCCACCTGTACGCCCATCTCGGTAATCGACTTGATATCGCGGGCATATTGGGCAATTACATCTGTATCGAAGCCAAAACTTTTATCGCCCATCAGGGCCTCGCCAGAGAGTTTTAACAAGATGCGTTTATACTTGGGTAACATGTGCGGAGCGGGTTGTAAAAAACGAAGATAAGTATTTTGATAAGGCATAAAAAAAGCGTCAGAAAATGTCCTGACGCTCTATGCTTTTAGTGGTAAGGGATCAACCCAGTGCAACCCGCTTAAAGGAGCTCACTGTAACGTTGCCTGATTCACGCAGGTAATCACCGACCGACTTACCGCTATCCTTTACAAAGGCTTGGGCCGTAAGGGTCTGCTCTTTAAAGAAGGCACCCATCTTTCCATCCACGATCTTGTCGAGCATCTCGGCAGGCTTACCGGCCATCTTGGGATCTTGCTTCATGAGCTCGAGAATAATATCTTTTTCGCGGGCAATTACATCGGCGGGAACCGCTGCAGCATCAACAGCCACCGGGTTAAGGGCGGCAATTTGCATGGCGACATCCTTTCCGGCCTCAGGGGCATCTTTATCGAGCCCTACCAGCACACCAATACGGTAAGCGCCGTGAATGTAAGAGGCCACATAGGGTGCATCGATACGCTCGAACTTGGTTACGCCTATCTTTTCTCCGATGGTAGCCAATTTCTCGTCTACCATGGCCGCTACGGTGAGTGTACCGATGGATACGCCCAACAGCTGATCGAGAGTGGTTACATTATTGGCAATGGCCGCATCGGCAATGCTTTTAGCAAAGGCAATAAAGTCTGCATTCTTTGATACGAAATCGGTTTCGCAACTAACGCATACTACGATGCCGGTCTTGTTGTCGGCCGTGGTCTGTGCGATCACTACACCTTCTTTAGCCTCGCGATCGCTGCGCTTGGCCGCTACTTTTTGTCCTTGTTTGCGAAGCCAGTCAATGGCGGCTTCAAAATCTCCGTTGGTTTCGGTCAGGGCCTTGCGGCAATCCATCATACCGGCACCGGTAGCCTGACGAAGTTTATTGATGTCTTGTGCACTTATCATTACAGTACTCATAGCTAGATTTATTTTAAAAAATTAACGACGGGCACCACCGGGTCCACGGCTGGAACTTCCGGCACTGGTACGACGACGGGTTCCCCCTGCGCCTCTGCGACCGGCTCCACGGCCTCCTTCTGCTTCGGCCTCAGCCAGCAGCTTGGCAGCCCTTCTTTCTTTTTCATCATCGGTCATTTCTTCTACCTCATCCTCTTTGGCAGCTTGTCTTTCGGCCAATCCTTCTGCAATGGCAGCGGTGATGTAGTTGACCAATACGGTGATTGATTTAGTAGCATCATCATTGGCGGGGATGGCAAAATCAACTTTGTTGGGGTCGCAGTTGGTATCGACCATTCCAAAAGTAGCGATGCCCAGACGCTTGGCTTCGGCCAGCGCGATATGCTCGTGTCCGATGTCTACGATGAACAAGGCAGCCGGTACACGACCGAGTTGTGAGATACCTCCCAGTACTTTTTCCATTTTGTCTTTGTCGCGACTCAGGGTCAGACGCTCCTTCTTGGTAATGCTGTCGAATGAACCGTCACCCAGCATTTTTTCAATGCTCTGCATCTTCTTAACGCTCTTACGAACGGTATTGAAGTTGGTCAGCATTCCACCTAACCAACGCTCCGTAACAAAGGGCATGTTAACGCGCTTGGCACATTCGGTAACGATGTCTTTGGCCTGCTTCTTCGTGCCGACAAAGAGGATCTTTTTACCGCTACGGGCGATCTGCTTTAGTGCAGCGGCCGACTCTTGCATACACTCCACGGTCTTGTTCAGATCGATGATGTGAATACCTTTCTTTTCGGCAAAGATGTAAGGCAACATCTTGGGATTCCACTTCTTTTTCAGGTGACCAAAATGTACACCGGCCTCAAGAAGTTGCTGTTGTAAGGATGTATTGTTTTCCATGGTAGGTATAAATACTTTAATAGTGATTGGGGGCGATTAACGTTTAGAGAACTGGTAGCTGCGACGAGCTTTCTTGTGACCGAATTTCTTACGCTCCACAGAACGAGGATCGCGCTTGAGCAAACCAGCGGCCTTCAGGGCCGGACGGAACTCAGGGTTAAGTTCTACCAACACACGGGCAATACCCAGCATGGCAGCCTCGGCCTGTCCTTTTACGCCTCCGCCTTCGGCATTGATCTTGATATCGTATTTGCCTGCAGCTTCAACGGTCTTGAGAGGACGCTCTACCTGGTTTTGCAAATACACCAGTGAGAAATAATTTTTATAATCCTTGTCGTTGACAGTGATCTTTCCATCCCCTTTAGAGATGAAAACACGGGTTACGGCTTCTTTACGACGACCGACTCCGTTGGTTTGGTTTGTTGCCATTTATAGATTATTTGAAAGTTTTAGATTAGAATTTGAGGGGCTGGGGTTGCTGGGCACCATGAGGATGCGCATCGCCAACGTACACAAATAACTTTTTGTACATCTTGCGACCTAAGCGATTCTTGGGAAGCATCCCTTTAACGGCACGCTCAATGACCACTTCGGGACGACGCTTCTGCAGATTGGCAGCAGTTTCTTCTTTGCGACCACCGGGATAACCGGTAAAGTGGTCGTAAATTTTTTGCTCGAGCTTATTGCCGGTAAAGACAACTTTCTCGCAATTGACAACGATCACATAATCGCCGGTGTCTACGTGTGGAGTATAGCATGCTTTGTTCTTACCACGGAGCACCGCAGCGATCTTGGCACACATACGACCAACGGTTTGATTAGTACCGTCCACAACATACCAGTTGCGCTTTACGGTAGCCTCGTTCGCATGTTTGGTAGTGAAATGTAATTTGCTCATAACTGTAAGTTTAAGAGTGCCGCTATCCCGGCACCCGATTTTAAAATGGATGGCAAAGGTAGGCGCGCGATGTTATAAAGCAGTGTAAAAGGGGATTAATTTTTGAACGTACCCTTGTAATTGATTGATTTTCAATAAAAAATTTGACTGACTTTTTTAGTCTTTACTGAAAGGCGGTCATTGCCCGCGTCGGGCGACCTGCATTATCGAATGCTCCAAGCGTGTACCCCTTCCAGTTTCCATAACACTGGGGTTCCCAATAGAAAACTCCCAACCCTTTTTGACTGGGTATTGAACGGAGCTGGGTTTGTAGTTCCTTTAAAAATAAATAACAGGCATCAGCCTGGTCCCAGGGCATGCCTACTTCGCAAACCATCACCGGAGTGTTATACCGATTGACCAGTTCAAGCATTGTAGCCTTGCATTGTGTAACCAACTCAGGCCAGTTTGCTTGAGTTGGATAGAGAGAGAGTCCAATCAAATCCCACATGGCACCATATTGTTTAAGCCCATCTAAATTCCAGCGAAACAACCCTGCATCATATCCATTAGATAAATGCACCATCACTTTGATGGAAGGGTCTATTTGCTTAACAGCTTCATAACCGGCCTTAAAAAAACTTGCATAATTACTCATTTGCTGAGAAGCCTTCCCTAAAGGCCAAAGCATCCCGTCATTGGTTTCGTTTCCAATTTGAACCCATTCAGGAGTTACCCCTCTTAGAACTAAAGCCGACAAAACGCGGGTAGTGTGGGCACGAACAGAATCACACATCGCAGCAACCCCAAGTCCAGCCCACGTTGCCGGTGGATTTTGTTTACCTGGATCGGCCCAACTATCACTGTAATGAAAATCAATCAGCAACTTCATTCCGGCTTGTCTGACTCGCATTGCTTTATTGATCACATCTTGTAATCCATTCCAACCATCTGCAGGGTTCACCCAGACTCTTAACCGGATTGCGTTCATTCCTAACTCTTTCATCAATAAAACAGGATCTTTTTCAACACCGCTTGCATTGTAAAATTTCTTTCCTGTTGCTTCCATCTCACTGATCCAACTTATATCCGCCCCTTTAATCAAGAGTTCATTCGAAGTAGGAGGAGCGGGAGGATTTTTTTGACCACAGCCGCTGAGCGTACTGACTAAAAATAAGAGTGATAATAAAACAAATCGGCTTCGCATCGCGAGTTCAAATTGGTTGCTGATTTAAAGATAAAAAAACGGCTCCACGAGGGAGCCGTTTTCTATTCAGTAAGACGGAAGATTAGTTGATAGTAACCGTCTGTGTATTTTCATTCAATGTAATAGTGTAAGTACCCGCCGTGGCTGGTGTCTTGAAATTCGGACCTCCATCCCACTTGATTCTGCGAGGAGAACCTGTGGACTGACTTCCACCACTGGCATCTTCATAATCAAAAGCACCCCATGCATTACCAGCCAGGAATTTGATATCCTCGTTGGCGTCAAGAGCTATAGAGATGGTCCATACACCCGAACCGACATAGGTCATTTGAGGGCTGGCACCGGGGTTCCAATCTGAAACACCGGTAATACCATTTCCAACGACACGCATTTCGGTAGCAGGAGAGATCTCGTATTTGATGTTATTGACATCGCGGCCATCCCAGATAACACGGTAGCGACCTGTAGCGCTAACATCGGGCATGTTGGGCCCATTGACTTGCATGGTAGAACCACTTCCGCCGTTAGCACCGTAGCTGCGGGCATTAGAGGCAGTGATGTCACCGCTGTTCCAGCCATTGTTATCGATCAGTTTCCATCCACCGGCACTATTCAGGTTGGTCAATCCCACAAAGAGATTTCTTTCAGGATGACCCATGGCATAGTCGGGGAAAGAAGCACCGGGATTCCAGTTGGCACCGGTAGCACCACCGACAAATCCCATACGGCCTTCACGGATGTCATAGCGCATATTAGCACGGTCGATAGAAATTCTGTAGACGCCAGCAGTTGAAACCGAGAAGTTGGCCCCGTTTTGAGCCAGGATATTATTTGTGCCACCGTAATTGATATCCCAAGAGCGACCCTGGGTTACCTTGAACTCGGCGTTAGCGGGCAAAAAGAGATAAATGTAGTAGAGCTTGTTCATCGCTTCGGGGCGAATATCACGGATGAGCTCGGGAGCATCTCCGGGTGTCCAGTTGCTTCCGTTTCCGGTAGCAGACTGGTAACTTCCTGGCATGTAGAAGCGAAGAATAGGAACGTACGTATTGATCGTAACACTAACTGCATTAGAGAAAGAAACGGCACCCTGCGCAGTTACCGCTCTTACGCGGTACTCGATGCGACCGGTAGTACCACCCACTACTCCATCATTGAGCGCTGTCTCGTTCATCTCGAAATTGGTCAGCGTAACAGTGAGCAAGTTGGTACCGACGGGAAAATCGCGGGGAGTGGCGAAGTTCTTACCGGCAGAGTCATACTGTAATGTGTACGTGATGTTGCCGGTGTAGCCTGGGAAAGAACGACTCCAGGTAAAGCTATTACCGGGGTTGTTCGAAACGGCAAGCGTTGGGCTAATGGTCGTATTCTGCGTTGTAAGAACAGCAGGGTCATCGAAAGGGGATACCGTAATACGAACAACGTTAGACTCAAGTCTCTCGTTGTTGTTTCCATAAGAGGAGGTAACCTTTACATCTAGACTATGGGGTCTTCCTACCGCAAAACCATAGTTGAGCAAAATATTATTCAGCTCACGTCCGGTCAGCGCAGTGCTTCTTGCACCCATTACGGTCTTAGTGACCTCACGGGAAAAATTGCGGCCTGCACTATCAATAGAGAGAACAAACTTGTAATTAGCAGAATCAGTTCCATGCTTTGGATTGGTCCAGGTAAAGCTGACCACGTTGCGGTTAGAGTCCGCCTGGGTGGATACTACGGTAGCAAACGAAGAGCTAAGTGTCACCGCACTTCCTTTGTCATAGAAAGGAAGATCGGCCACTTTGGTACAGGCCAGTACTGTTAACACCAGTACCCAACCCAGCGAAAGCAGTTTAATACTATTTTTCATGTTGCAGTGATTTAAGGGTTTAGAGTCGGGTTAATTTATACTTACCGGTTTGGAAATTCATTTCGATGCGGTAGCGACCGGCTCCGGGCGATCTGAATCCGGGATCGGCATCACGCTTCTCGAACTCTCCAGCCATAGGATCTACGTTGGCTACACTGGTAGGAGCAGGACGATACTGCGTTCCCCACACACCTTGCGTTTGAATGAGCTTATAGAAGCCGCTGGCGTTGAAGGTCACGTCATCCAACACATAGAGCAACACATCGGCTCTTCTAAAGCGCTGTGATGTGTTGAAGGGGGCCAACATCGGATTGTTCCATCCGGAGGAGAAGGCATCACCCAATGCCCACAGGCCAGCATCATTGTATCCACCCGCCTCTGTTCCGGGAGGCTCTACTGCAAAATCGAGGTAAGGCGTAATACGAACGGTAATGGTGTTGGAGGTAAGGGGCACAGTAGCATTGATCAAACGAGAGATCACTCGCATCTGCATATTGTAAGCCACCCCGGCACGCAGCTCCATCTTACTCAAAACAGTATTGATGTCCTTTACTGTCATGCGTACACCCAAGTCTTTTGCAATGGCTAATTCTTGTTTGTTGGGGCTGGCGAAATTGCCACCTACCGTATCGACTTGCAACAGGTAGGTAACATCTTGCGAACTGACTCCTGTGGTAAAACGATAGTTGGGATTGGTCCAGTTCAGCACCAACCCTACATTATCGCGGTCTTCTTTACGAAGCACGATCGGAGCCGTAGCGGTAGTAGAGAGCACCGGAGCAGTACCACCCAGATAGGTGATTCTGTTTTCTTCCTTTTCGCAAGACCAAAGTCCTGTCAGCAGAAAGGATCCCAGTATGAGTTTGCATATATTTTTCATAGCAGGCAATTTTTACAATGATTAGAAACCGGGGTTTTGAGTCAGATTAGGATTAGACGTACGGTTAGAAGCCGGTACAGGGAATAAATTGTACTTGCTGTCTACGGCCGTTCCGGAAGCAACGCCTCCTTTCCAAGGCCACAGATAAGTACCGGTAGTGAGCAGTCCGTAACGAACCAGGTCGGTACGACGATGCCCTTCCCAATACAATTCCCTAGCTCTCTCGTCGAGTACGAAAGCAAGGTTCAACTGGCTAGAAGCGATATCGGCAGAAGAACTTCCGCTGTGTGCTCTGCGACGAAGCAAGTTGATATAGTTGAGCGCTGTAGCAGCATCTCCGCCCGTACCACCACGCAAGGTAGCTTCGGCATAGATCAGATACATTTCGGCCAAACGTAAAACAGGAAAATCAATATCGGACCAATAAGTGGTGGGATCAGAAACTGCCTGACCATCGGAGCGGACGTTGCGATATTTACAAACGTGAAGACCGTTGCTGAAATCAGAAACATCGTTGATGACTATCTGAGAAGCACTGGTTCCGTACAAAGAAGTTGTGAACATGGCTCTTCTGTCGGTCGCACCGGTCAGATCGGGAAACTTATCGGCCAATCCTTTGGTAGCGCGATATCCGAACCATCCCTGATTGGTACCAAAGTCAGCAAAATCGCCACCCGCAGCGGCGTGAATAAAGAAAGTAGTATTACCAAAAGAACGAGTACGCAGACCATCGCAAGCAATGGCATAGATGACCTCGTTAGTGCGCTTGTCGTTATCGGCCATGAACAACTCACGGTAGTTGCCATGTAAGCTATAACCACCTGTGATCACTTTTTGTGCATAGGTAATGGCATCGGTCCAGCGAGCCGTACCTGTGTACACTTGTGCATTCAGATACATACGAGCCAGCAAAGCCCAGGCAGCACCCTGGTCTACACGACCATATTCGATAGTGCGTACGGTTTTAAGTTCGGTCTCAATAGCCTTGAGTTCAGTTTCGATGTAGGTGAACAACTCGGCACGAGAGCGCTCCTTAGGAAGTGTGGTACCTACCTCATTGGCTTCTGTAATGAAAGTAGAACGACCAAAGAGATCCATCATGACCCAGTAATTGAAGGCGCGCAAGAAGCGTACCTCGGCGCGAGTGGCCTTGATGTTGGTAGCGTCTGTACCGGCGATCTTGCGAGCAGCGAGTTTGGCATCGCTTGACTCACGCAGGTATTCGTTAGCTACCATTATATTGTAGATAGGACGAGCATACATTCCTTTTAAGAAAGGATCGGCGCTCGAATAACTCAGGTTGTGAAAATCCTTGATGGTCTGGTCGTTCCAAGAAACGACAGCCTCATCGGTAGTAAGTTCCTGACAGTTAAAGAAGCCACGCAAGAAAGGTGATTGAGATCCTTCGTCGAGACCCTGAATATCAGATGCACCGGCGGGACCCACATTACCCGTAGTGGCCAGTCCGCCGTAGATCTTAGCCAACACCTGGCGATAGCCGGCGGCGGTAGCATATACGTCTTCTGACGTCAGGTCATTCTGCGGAAACAGATTCAGCTGCTTGGAGCAAGAGCTGATCATTACCATCGCCAAGAAGGCGAGCAGCATGTTTTTGATTGACATATTTTTCATAACGCAAACCTTTTTTTAATTAAAAATCAAGATTGAATCCTACTGAGAACACGCGAGGTCTGGGATAGATATTGTTATCTACACCACCGTCACCGGCATTCTCCGGATCCAGTCCGCTGTATTTTGTAAGAATTAAAACATTCTGCACGCTGGCGCTGATACGCAGTGATGCTTTGTCGTTGAGCACCCTTCCGGCATTATATCCTAAGTTGATATTGTCTAAACGGAAGAAAGAGGCATTCTCGAGATAGTAATCAGAGAGATACCAGTTGTTGACAAAATTGGTAGTCAGGAAATTGCGCGTTGCGTTGCCGATAAAGCGAACCGGGTTCTTAACGGCACGCATTACAGCGTTGTTGGAGTTAACGTTATTGTAGAGATAGTTACCTACCATGCCGTGTCCGGTAAATCCAATGCTGAATTTCTTGATCGTCAAATTGGTGCTGAATCCGAGCAATACGTCGGCAGCAGGCTTTTGGCTGATCTGGCGATCATCGTTATTGATGATACCATCACGATTGGTATCCTCGAACAAACCTTCGATGGGGTTACCATTTCCGTCATAGATCTGCTTCAGCATATAGAAGCTATTGGGGAAAGAACCCACAGAATGAATACCGATGGTGTTACCCGTACCGCCACCGATGCCGGTAACTTCCTGGCCCTTGAAATTAGGATCAGGATTGCGCAGCAGATTGGTGATGGTGGCCTTATTATAGGCATAGTTCAAAGAAAGATCCCAGGTTACATTCTTGTTGCGAATGGGAACCAGATTCAATACAACCTCAACCCCTTCGCTGTTGATGTTACCTACGTTGGTAACGATCTCATTCACGAAGTTGGCACCAGAGGCAACGGCTACGTTAGCCAGCAGGTCCTTGGTCTCACGTGAGTAGTAATCTACGGTACCGGAGATACGGTTGTCGAAGAAGCCGTAGTCCAAACCGAAGTTGGTAGTAGTGGTAGTTTCCCAGCGAATAGAAGGATCATATCCCTCAGGACGCAGGTAACTTACGAATGCATTACCGAACTGTTGCATGGCGGTGTTGCTACTAAGTGAGTAGCGGGGCAGATAAGAATAGTACCCGATACCATCTTGCTGACCGGTCACCCCCCAGCTGAAACGGAATTTGAAATCGTTGATGCTCTTTGAATTCTTGAAGAAATCTTCTCTGGCCTTCCAGGCTACAGCCACAGAGGGGAAGTAACCGATACGATCATCGGGATTCAGCTTGGAGCTGGCATCACTTCTGATGGTAGCGGTGATAAGGTATTTATCCATCAGCGTATAGTTGATACGACCGATGTAAGATTCCAGACGATACTCAGGACGATCGGTCAAGAACACGGGCTCGCTTCCGATGATGGTATCTTTTTTGGCAGGATTGGCAGGATCATAGATGCGGCGATAGCTAAGTGTGGGGAAATTAGAGACCTTGGTCAGGAAACTCTGGTAGCTATGCGCGAGCAATACGTCTACTTTAGATTTGATCTTTTTGATATCCTTTGAGTAGAACAAGCCCACATCGGCGAGCTGGTTGATCTTTTGTTGCTCGTAATAAGATCTGCGACCACCATCTCTGAATGCCGTGGCAGACACAGAGTCAGTATTGTCGTTACCGCTTCCTGAAGCAAAATCCATACCCAAATTAGCTTGCAATTTCAGGTCGCGCAAGAAAGGAAGCGTATACTCGAATTGCGCATTACCGATCATACGATTAACAGTAGAGCGGTTGTCGCGTAGCATCAGCAATCCTACAGGGTTGCGGTTAGAAAGATCGTTGGGAAGACCACCGGCGATCCACTCGTAGTATCCACCCCAGTTTCTGTTACCGGAGAGAACAGGTTGCGTAGGATCGAAGGTTACGGCATTACCGATCGCTCCTTCGTTGGCAAAACGATTCTGTGTTTGTGAGGCCTTGACCGAGATGTTAACGGCCAGATTATCGTTGAGGAGCTTGGGAGAAAGGTTGATAGCGGTAGAGATACGGCTAAAGTTGTTGGTCTTGAGGATACCGTTTTGATTAAGGTAGCCTACAGAAGCGCGGAAGGGGATATTACCAAGAGAACCACTGGCGCTGATGGTATTGTCAACTCCGATGGCAGCCTGATAAATTTCTTTCTGCCAATCGGTGTTAGCAGTACCGAGCATGGCCTTATAAGTATTGTTACCGGTAGCGGTCGCATCGCGGTTGATGATACCGCGAATCTCGTCGGCAGTGAGTACATCTACATAATCAGCGATCATACCCACGGAGGTAACGTTATTGAAGTTGAAGCGAAGAGCTCCTTTGCCACCCTTCTTGGTAGTTACGATGATGACCCCGTTAGAGGCACGAGAACCATAAAGCGCCGTAGCAGAGGCGTCTTTCAAAATGGTCATGGACTCAATATCGTTGGGGTTAATGGTGTTGAGCAGATTGGCTGAACCTGATATGCCATTACCATCAACGGGCACTCCGTCGATCACCAACAGTGGATCGTTGCTGGCATTGAGCGATGCTCCTCCGCGAATACGAAGACGGCTACCGCCTCCTGCAGAACCACCACCGGTGGTCACAGAAAGACCGGCCACCTTACCTACGAGCAATTGCTCGGCGGAGTTGATGTTACCCTTTTGAAAATCTTTGGCGCCCACTGCCACCACCGATCCGGTCAGATCGGTCTTGCGACGTGTACCGTACGCCACTACTACCACGTCTTCCATAGAAGAAGAGGCCGCAGCCAGCGATACAGTTAGCGAATTACCCTGAATGGCTACCTCGCGGGTTTCAAACCCAACAGAAGAAAGTACCAGGGTGTTAACAGAGGCGGGAACAGAGAGACGGAACTGTCCGGCTGCATCAGTTTGCGTACCCAGTGTGCTGCCTTTGGCAACGACACTGACACCGCTGAGCGGGGCACCACTGGCATCAGAAACTTTTCCGGTAATCACTCTGTCTTGTGCAAAAGAAACATGCGCTGCAAGAGCTAGCACGATAAGGCTAAAGGCCCTCGAGAGTTTAGATAATGACATAAGCAATCATTAATGGTTAAGCAATTCGGGTTGACTACACAGGCAATAAAATGTTTTCAACAAACACAAACGAATGTGTAGCAAACACACAATATTACCGATAATTTATATTTCACAAAAACTTTGTTAAAGAGAAGACAACTATTTTCTACTTTGGGCTGCACAACGAAAAATACATAATATTTGTTTGATTTACAGCTACTTATATATTAAATAACCTTTAAACGACCCCGAAGTCGCTTTTTCAAGGCCGGATTTAACTTATACAGCTTTCCCGGCCGGTGCGGCACATCGGACTCCATTTCGTTCAGATCGACCAACCAATCCTTTAAACTGACCTTCTTTCGAAAGTTGCGTCGATCCAGGTCCGTTCCCAAAATAGCTTCGTACACCTCTTGTAATTGCCGGAGCGAAAATTTCTCGGGCAACAAGCTAAAGATGAGGGGTCGTTCCAATACCTGCTGGCGAAGCCTGAGCAAACAACTATCCAAAATATCTTTATGATCGAAAGCCAGCTTTCCGATTTTACTGATGGGATGCCAGCGAAGGTCATTGTGACTTAGTCGCAACTGGTGATGATGCAGGTCAAGCAACGAAAAATAAGCCGTAGTCACGACCCTTCCTGAAGGGTGTCGTCCGATTCTGCCAAAAGTTTGCACTTGCTCGAGGTACACGTCATTGAGTCCGGTACGTTCGCGCAAGATGCGGTAAGAGGCCTCATCCAGATCTTCGTCGGGGCGCACCAAGTCGCCCAACAATGAATTCAACCCACTGAATTCTTCAAGATCCGATTTGATCAGCAATACTTTTAGCTGTTTGTTCTCATAGCCAAGAATGACGCAATCGACCGATACGGCTATATTGAAATAGTCGAGGTGGTTGATCTTCTCGGTCTCGGCATTTTTGAACGCACTAATAATTCTATCAGGCATAAGCAATCGATTCTGTTACTGAATAATCAGTTTTATAGTTCGTGTACCGCTAGGCGTAACCACCTGCGCCGCATATAGACCTGCACTCAATGAGGCCACTTTTGAACTGATGTCGAGCCGGTGTATTCCCTCGGCGAGTTGTCCGTTGTGCAACTGTACTACACGCTGGCCGGCCAGATTGTATAACTGGGCTTGCACGGCACCGGCCAATGGAAGCTGCAGTTCTAACTGGGTAGTTGTTCCGCCCGTGCGAGACACCAGATTCGGTAAGAATTTTACAGATAGCTCGGTAACGGGTGTGCCGCCGCCGCCACCACTACCGCCACCACTACCACCACCGCCGGAGCCACCGGAGCCGGTAATGTTGCGATTAACATAGACCTTGTACTCTCCTGGCTGCAATAAAATATTTTGACCGGCTGCGGTAGGGTTGTAAGTAGCTCCTGTAAAATAATCGTACCACGTTCCTCCACCCGGAAAACTCACGTTGCCCTGCGAAGCGGTGAGATCGAAGTTGCCTACTACCACAATGTTGGATGTATCGGTGGTAAGTTGCATCCATTTGAAAGCACCTCCCAGCGAGTGTACGATGCGATTGGATGTGAAATTGTTTTTATAGAGCGGATGCATTCTCAACTGATTGAGCTTGCTGTACACAGTATAAAGGTTCTTGCGCTCGGTCACGTTATTGTAATCCCAGCGAATGGGCTTGTTTGACGTACGGCAATTGGGGTTGACACTGCCGTCAGGGCAATGATTGATGGAGAAATCATATCCTAATTCTCCAAACTGCCAGATCATTTTAGGGCCCGGTATCAACTGACCGAACGCTGCGGTCAACTCCATACGCTTTAAAGCAGTATTGAGATTGCGGATATTGTACCCGCCAAATGAGCTGCCGAATTGGAGGGCCTTATACATCAACCGCTCTTCATCGTGACTCTCCATGTAAGAAATCAGATGGGGCTGGTTCCATCCCCGGGCAGTAAAAATGCTGCCACTGAAATTGGAATTGCTGAGAAAGCCCATGGCCGCCTCTTGATAATTATAGGTGTTGTTGCCCCAGAGCATCATCCCGTAGTTGGAGAGTTCGATCTCTTCTGTGTTGTCCGCAAAATGTTCCAAGATCACATAACTGCCGGGCGATTTTACTTGCATGGTATCGTAGTAGCGCTTCCAAATGGCCACACGAGTAGGGTCATAGCGACCCCAGGCCGCTACATCCGATCCGGTATTGTTCTGTGTAAATCCTTTTGAGAGATCAAAGCGATAGCCATCCACCTTGTATTCTTTTAACCAATGCTCCATGACCCGGCTGCTAAAATTGCGGGTCAGCAAACTCTCGTGGTTAAAATCATTGAATACGTTAAAGGGATGACGAGCGGTTTCGTTGAGCCAGGGATTATCGGCGGCCGGACGATTGGCCGCACTGTTCCAATAAAGAGCCGCTAGTGGATTGCTGCCAGTGGTATGATTGAGTACCATATCGAGGATCACGGCAATACCGCGACGATGACATGTGTCAATGAATTCCTTGAGTGAATTCTTAGGGCCGTAATATTTATCGGGCGCAAAGAAATAAGCAGGATTGTAGCCCCAACTTTCATTGCCATCGAACTCACCCACCGGCATCAGCTTGATGGCGTTGATGCCCAACCTTTGTAAATAACTGAGCGTATCACGAAGTGTTTTCCAATCGTGGGCAGCAATAAAATCGCGCAAGAGCAATTCGTAAATGATCAACCCTCTTTTATCAGGTCTTGTAAAATTGGGGACCGTCCAATTGTATCCGGGTGAATTGGTCTGTAAGATACTCACGATCCCACTGGTCTGTCCGGTAGGATAAGGTTTGAGATTAGGAAAAGTAGCCGGGGCAATGTAGGGATCGTTCCAGGGGTCCAGTACTTTCTCTGCATAAGGATCGCCTACCCGTAGATTGCCATCCACCAAATATTGAAAGGCGTATTCTGTACCAGGGTTCAGTCCGGTAATGCGCAACCACCAATAATTGCCATCGGGCGTTTTGCTCATGGCATAGTTATTCTGCTCTTGCCAATTGCTGCCGGGCAGGTCGCCAATTACCGATACGCGTTGCTTGCCGGGGGCATAGAGCACCAACACAACCGATGTATTACCGGCTTCGTAATTGATACCATCTCGCACTCCGGCCGGAAGCGGTGCCACATTAACGGAACCCCCTACAAAAAATCGCAGCGTATCTCGCTTGGTCAGTGTACCGCTTACGGCCTCTGCAACGATCTCTTGCGCGCCGGCCGCACCAATAACAGGGCTTGCCGATACCGTACTCGCATTGGTTACCGTTTGCACGACAGTACCATTATAATAGATCCGCATAGTAGACGCGGTGCTGCTTGACTGAGCGGTTACAGGAAGGGTCTGCCCCACTTGGCGGGTGATGGGCTCGGGTATAGGGATGGCCGTTGGTTGAAAGGGAGGATCGGTAAACCGCACCGACAATTCGTTGGGATAAATAGGCAGGTACATGTCAGATCCGTCGGTATTGGTCTGTTTGACGTTGCCGTTGCCGCTACGGAACAATATGGCGATCTGGCGAATGGTCTCGCCGGCCGGTACTCCGTAAAATGCCCTTACATTGGTAATATCGTAGCGCCACTTGTTATTGCCAAGCGAGGTGGCTTGCAAACCGGGTACCAATTGCCCCCACGGACTCTGAGAGCCGAACTTTACATAGCGCCAGTCGGTGGCACTGGTACTAAGATTGGTAATAACGCCGGTATGAACGTATACATCAGTGGGATTGGAATAATTATTGAGCGCCCCGTTGCCCTTGGTAGCGTCTACCACAATAGAGAGATTGTCGTTATCGCGAGGAAATAAGGGGTTGCAGGTAAGCAACTGGGAATGAGCAGGCAGCATAAACCAAACGAGCAAGCTGAGCAACAGCAGGTTCTTTTTCATACGGCAGAGTTGAGGATCGATACTAAAAATACAAATATGTACTAAAAACACATTAAACCTCCGTCGATTTTTTTTTGATCGCCCGACCATCGGTCACAAACCGCAGCGCCCGACTTACCTTTACACCCCAACTGGACACATGTACGAAAAAAAAGATACCCTTTCTTGGCAGAGCGTTACACAAAAGCTGCTGCAACAGCAACGAGGCCAGGGTATTGCAGTAGCTGATCTGGAATTGCTGCGGGGCGTGTTACGCTTTCATGAGTATCGCTACTATGTACTTAATGACCCATTACTTTCTGACTTTGAATACGACCAGCTTTTTAAATCGCTCGAGAAACTGGAGCGCCAACATCCGCTACTCGTTACGCCTGACTCGCCTACCCAACGGGTCGCAAAAGATCTGACTCGCGATTTTCCGACCGTTCAGCACTTGGTCCCGATGTTATCGCTCGATAATTCTTATAACGCAGACGACCTGATTGATTTTGACCGAAGGGTCAAAGAACTTACCGGACTGACCTCGGTAGAATATTGCGTAGAGCCCAAATTCGATGGCAGCAGTATCTCACTCATTTATAAGAACGATCTGCTTGCGAGAGCCGCCACGCGCGGAGATGGATTGCAAGGAGACGAAGTGACCAACAACGTAAAACAGATTCGCACTGTACCCCTGTCCGCACCGTTTGCCGCACTAGGCATCGAAGAGATCGAGATCAGAGGAGAGGTACTCATCAATAAAGAAAATTTTAATCGCTTTAACGAGGGACTCTTGCAACAGGGATTGCCTCCGCTCGCCAACCCGCGCAATGCAGCAGCAGGCACCCTTCGACTAAAAGATCCGGCCGAGGCAGCCAAAAGAAAGCTCGAGGTATTTGTCTACCACATTAGCTATGTAGGATCGATGGCCAAGGCCTCGACTCCTAAAGCACTTCAGACCCATGCGGGCGCACTGGAGCTACTTTGGGAGATGGGGTTTCGTAGCCCTCATCTAGAAAAAAAAATATGCAAGGGCATTGATGCCATTATTGACCATTGCACGCAATTCGAGCATTCGCGCGACGAATTACCCTACGAGATCGATGGCATGGTCATTAAAGTCAATGCCATCGAATGGCAAGAAAAAATGGGGATGACCTCGCACCATCCGCGCTGGGCCGTTGCGTACAAATTCAAGGCCAGACAAGCCACTACTCAATTGACAGGTGTGGAATTTCAAGTAGGAAGAACCGGCGCCGTAACCCCCGTGGCCAAACTAACACCGGTGCCCGTAGGTGGTGTGATGGTCTCGAGCATCTCCATACATAACGAAGAGTATATACAAGAAAAGGACTTGCGCATCGGAGACCAGGTATTGATCGAAAGAGCAGGCGATGTGATTCCGCAGATCGTAAAATCGCTGACAGACCTGAGAAAAGGAAAAGAAAAGAAAATTATTTTTCCCACGCAGTGTCCGGTGTGCAACAGTCACCTCTTCAAAGAAGAAGAGGAGGCTGTTTGGCGTTGTATCAATATTGAATGCCCGGCACAGGTGGTAGAACGCATCATTCATTTCGTAAGTAAGGATGCGATGGATATTCGGGGGCTTGGCGAGGCCAATATCCGAAAGTTCTATGAGCTGCAACTACTGCGTGATATTCCGGGTATTTACACATTTAATTTCAGCGCGCTCGAAAACCAAGAGGGCTTTGGAAAAAAATCGATCGAGAATTTACAAACAGCCATCACCGCATCCAAGACGCAACCATTGCACCGACTGATCTATGCCCTGGGCATACGATTTGTTGGAGAAACTACCGCCCGCACGCTGGCTGCTGCCGTCGATCATTTGCTTGACTTCGAAAAATTCTCTGTTGAGCAACTACTGGAGTTGGAAGATGTAGGCCCTAAGGTGGCTGGCAGCATCCACGATTTTTTCAGCAATAAAGAAAATATCGAGATGATCAAGACGCTGGAGCGATTGGGTCTCTCGCTACGCAACGAGAAAAAGGGCGTCACACCATCAGGCAACCTAAGCGGAAAAACTTTTTTATTTACCGGCACCTTGCCTACACTAAAGAGATCGACGGCTGAAGAGATGGTGCGAAGCCAGGGTGGTCTTGTGTTGGGCGGTGTAAGTGCCAAACTCGATTATCTGGTTACCGGGGAAGACGCCGGCAGCAAATTGGAAAAAGCCAAAAAGATCAATACGATCCGCATAATTTCTGAGGCGGAGTTTCTGCAACTGATTGGAAATTGATTGCGCAATTGAGGCTGCTGCGAGATCGAGGTTTCGTTGCTACCGTTTGCTATTTACCCCCTGCCTTTTGTGAAAAAGAACTTGCACCGAATCAATGCATGCTGTTAGATTATCATCATGCATACTTTTTTGCATATAAGATGGATTGGGTTGGTATTTTCTGCAATGGCGTTATATGTTGCGACAGTCCCGGCAGTGGCACAAGCCCATCATAGTTTATTTATCAGTGAGCTGATGGCAGACCCTACTCCCTCTGTTGGATTGCCATCTTATGAATGGATCGAGATACGCAACGGCTCGCGCCAGCCCATCCAGTTGCAAAACTGGAGAGTGGGTACCAGTAGCTCACTATCAAGCCCACTTCCTTTTTATTGGCTGGGCCCCGACAGCTTGTTGATATTGTGTACTACTTCGGCCTTGCCATCGTTAGCGGCGATCGGTAAAGCTCTTGCCATCACTAACTTTCCCGCGCTGGATAATGATGGTACCGTAATTTGGCTTCGTGACCCTTCGGGACGAAGCGCTCATGCTGTTTCCTACGATAAGTCTTACTATGGCAGTAGCTTAAAATCCGAGGGCGGCTGGTCATTGGAGATGATCGATTGGCGATGGCCCTGCAGTGGTATTTCAAATTGGAAAGCGAGTACCCATGCAAGGGGCGGATCTCCCGGAGCGACCAACTCCGTACAAGATCTACAAACCGACCTCATTCTTCCTCGTATCATTCATTCCTATGCACTAGCCCCGGATCTGATTCGTATTATATTTTCTGCGCCAATAGACAGCAACTGGTTTGTACGACCCTCGCTGTTTGTAGTAAGTAACGGCGCAGATATCATAAGCGTAAAAACACTTGATCTTTCGCATACAGTTTTGGAATGTAAACTAAACAGACCGCTGCTGACAGATTCTATATACGCTATTTCCCTATCAGGCATCAAAAGTTGTCATGCTGCGGCCGTGAGCCGGGCCGTCACGTTCAAAACGGGTGTAGCATCACCATGCGGACCACGCGATGTGGTGATCAATGAAATTCTTTTTAATCCTCGAAGCGGAGGCAGTGATTTTGCAGAATTCTATAATAACAGTAAACGGATCATCGATCTGTCGGCATTATATATTGCGAATAGACAATCGGGCGGCAGCTTGGGTTCTTTTGTTCGCCTTAGTCATGAGCCTCGTCTCCTTTTCCCGGGCGATTACTTTGCCTT